>Ga0325411_1008803_pt1 | contig 10875 bp, 8 predicted proteins | sample PopdelMetagenome_13_FD_206181 | JGI IMG/M metagenome (GOLD analysis project Ga0325411, IMG submission 206181) | Populus deltoides microbial communities from Bellville, Georgia, United States - Xylem-PdIQD-R4 | ecosystem: Host-associated > Plants > Phyllosphere > Stem > Wood/Secondary xylem...
GCCGATTTCTGCATCGGCAGCGAAAACTGCATTCATCATCATCCCTCTCTCTCTAAATATATATATATATATATATATATATATATATATATATATATATATATATTTTCCTTTGGGTGTTTACATTTGTTATTTACTTTCTTTTGACTTGTTAACTTCCTATTTAGCTAGGATTCTTTTCCTTAAAGGATGTGGTAGCTTATTTTGAGAATCTCCTAATTCTACAAAGATCTTTAATGGGTTGCAACATAGTTTTCAAGTGTGGAAAGGATTCATAAATGTTTTAGAATCCTGTTCTTACAAGGATTCCTTATTTATCCTAGCTACAAAAAAAGGAAAGAAGATTTCAAAATTAATTCTACCTTCAGATTTGATTCTCCTAACTTATATGGGACTTCTAAAGGGCAACAAATCTTATCTTATTATATTTATGATATTAAATTCGGATTTATTACTGTTATTATTATTTTCTTCTTAGTTTAGGGTTTGTTTATATTATTTGGGTTTAATTGTAAGTGGGCATCATATAAGTCCATATAGGGTCCATTAGGGTTTATTTTAGTTTGGAGTCGCTATAAATAAGGGCATAACCAGACATGTAAGGTTAGACAATTCAGATTAATAAAAGTTTTTGTTTGCCGCACTTTATTGTGTGTGTGTTGGTGAGATAATCTCCCTTCCATGGTTCTCTAAAGAATTGAAAAACGACTTATCGAAGAACAACTATCTTCGTGGTGTCATCCTTATACTTCTCATTCGTGAATCAATATTCATTGGGTGGGGGTCTCCGTTTCTAATAGTGTTGATGCCTAGGTACAAGTTATCTTTGTGTCACACTTCTATCAAACCTGATTTACTTGGCTTTTTGGGAATTCGTGTCTTTGCGTGTGGGTTGCGTGACCACGTGATCACGAGGTTCGCCTTATTAATGATGCGATCTAGGAAAGGTCAAATTCGAATTCTGACGTAAAATACGCTACTATCTAGTTTTACGGCAACAATCACAATTCTCAATCCGATTGTTAGATCGAGCTGAAATTTTACATGAAGTCTCCTGACATATTGTCCAACCTTGGGTTAAAATTTCAGGTTAATCGGAGTTCAGAAAGGCATCAAAACATGGGTCAACAGAGGCTGTATGAATTTTGGTATTTACTTCCTTTTGACTTGTAGATTTCCTATTTGGCTAGGATTCTTTTTCTAAAAGGGTGTGGCAGCTTATTTTGGGAATCTTCTAATTCTACAAAGATCTTTAATGGGCTGCAACATAGTTTCCAAGTGTGGCAAGGATTCATAAATGTTTTAGAATCATATTCTTACAAGGATTCCTTATTCATCCTAGCTACAAAAAAAGAAAAGAAGATTTCAGAATTAATTCTACCTTTAGATTTGATTCTCCTAACTTATATGAGACTTCTAAAGGGTAAAAAATCTGATCCTATTATATTTAGGATATTAAATTCAAATTTATTATTGTTATTATTATTTCAGTTTCACAAGAACCACAAGAAGGTGAGACGAGAGGTGTGAGCGTGTGAGGATATTAAGAGTGTTTAAGCTAAACACGAGTGATGTGAGGATAATTTTTTTTACCACTAACCAATTTTTACAAGTACTATCATATCAGATCAAAACAACACACCACCCCCTCACGATGTAGAACTTAAATTCCAAATGCAAGTCATGACGAAGATGATGGAAATAATGAATTTCACGATGAGGAACATGTGTGATAGACTTGAGAAGGTGGGAAAACATGGTAACATGGCTGGAACATGTACCCAAGACGTGAGAGAGGTTGGGATTGAACCAAAAACAAACAATGGCAGTGGGGCTGAAAGGCCAAGGTGGGTTGATTATGCGGATTTTGAGGAGGACGTTGAAGATATTGGTGATGGTGGTTTTAAGGATGAGACCATAGGCCATCGGGAAGGTTTTCGGTAGCCTAGAAACCGAAGGGATTTCATGTATTTTGATGAGGTATTATAGCAAAAGAAAATGAGGATTCAAAATGAGAGGTGGTATCAAAGGGAGAGAAATGAAGAGATTAGTGTTCTAAAAAATGAATCCAAGAGTCTATCCCGTATTCTAGTGGAGATGAAGCAAGAACTTGATCTGTTAACGACAACAGTCAATGCCCAGCAAGCTTCAGAAAGAGAGGAGAAAATATGCTGCAATGACGATATATAAAATAGAACGGTTGCTACTTTCATCCAAAGTTGTTGGCAAGAAAAGAACTCCAAAGGCTTCAAAAGGAGGTTAAGGAATTGTCCATTCAACCTATTGGTGATTCGAGGATGAATCATATTGAAGATAGAGGGAATGATACGGTCTAGGAAAGGTCAAATTCAGATTTTGACGTAAAATGTGCAGCTATCCAGTTTTACGGCAACAGTCATAATTCTCAATCTGACCGTTGGATCGAGTTGAAAGTTTACATGGAGTCTTCTGACATGCTATCCTACCTTGGTTTAAAATTTGATTCTAGTATATTTAGGATGGTAATTTTTGGATTTTTATTATTTTCTTCTTAGTCTTTGGGTTATTATTACTTATTTGGGTCAATTATAAGTGGGCTTAAAATAAGTCACCTAAGAGGGGTCCATTAGGGTTTATTTAAGTCTAGAGTTAGTATAAATAAAAGCATAACCAGACATGTAAGTTAGACAATTCAGATTAATAAAACTTCTTGTTTGCCGCACTTGTTTTGTGTGTGTGTGTTGGTGAGATAATCTTCATTCCATGGTTCTCTAAAACTTCTTGTTATACTTCTCGTTCGCGAATCAATATTCGTTGGGTGGGGGTCTCCATTTCCAATAGTGCTGGTGCCTAGGTACAAGTTATCTTTGTGTCACACTCCTATCAAACCTGATTTACTTAGACTTCCAGGAATTCGTGTCTTTGCGTGTGGGTTGCGTGACCACGTGATCACGAAGTTCGCATCACTTACCCTCATAGACTAACTCATCTTCTTTCTCACAAGGTTCAAGAATGGGTTTTTCAATAACCTTACCATTGCGGAGAATAATAACTGATTTGACTTGATCCATGTGTTGGCTTCTAGAGCTACTTGCACTTGAATTGTATTGCCCTTTGGAATTTTACTGTGGTTAAGATGAAAACTTACATTTCTCCTGAAAACTGAGAGTAGATGTGAATTTTACAAGAGTATCTTTTAAATCTATCATGGTTTGAGCGTGTTGAGTATTGATTGTCTCTTGCTTTTCAATGAATGCATGCAATGTTTCCTCAAGATTTCTTCTAGGAGGGGGAGCATAAGGAGGTGCATATCCTTGAGAATTTTGAAAATTATGGTGGGCTTGAAATGGTGGTTGTGAAGTTTGTGCATTATTGTTACCACTCTTCCAACTGAAATTTGAATGATTTCTCCAACTAAGGTTGTATATTTGCAAGTATGGGTTATGATTTGGTATTTGAAAACTGTTTAAAGCATTGGCTTGTTCATGGTTACATTCCTTAAAAGAAGGCAAAGGTGGACAATCATTGGTTAAATGTTCATTCGTTTCATAGATTTGACACACAATGTCTTAACAAATTTTAATTGACCACTCTTTTTTAAATTCAAATGCCTTAACTTTTCTAGCTAAATATGCAAATTTAGCTTGGAGGTCATGATCTTCTCTAACGTTGTATATTCCTACACTAGATGTATGAGGTTGGGTTTTACCTGGTGCCTTACAAGTGCCTGTAGTGTCCCAATTTTGGGCATTTTCATCTAACAAGTCTAGGTACTCCATTACTTCATCAGGGTCTTTATTTTCAAAATCCATTCCACAATTTGCCTATCTTTAGGTGTTAACCCTTTATAAAAATATGAAACCAATCTCCATGTTTCAAAACCATGTGAGGACAGGTATTAAGCAAGTCTCTATACCTATCCCAAGATTGGTAAAATGTTTCTCCTGGTTTTTTAGTGAAAGCGGTGATTTTTCTTTTGAAAGAGTTTGTTCTATGAGAAGGAAAAAACTTCTTCAAAAACTGTTGTTGCATTTCATCCCAAGCACGAATGGATCCTGACCTAAGATTTTATAGCCATGTTTTAGCTTTATCTTTTAATGAAAAAGGAAAAAGCTTTAATCTAATGGTGTTCATGCTACAATTTAAGTCATTATAAGTGTTACAAACCTCTTCAAATTCTCTCAAATGTAAGTATAGATTTTCTAGATCTAAGCCATGAAAAGAAGGTAAAAGTTGAATAATGCTTGGCTTAAAATTAAAGTGAGATGCATCATGAGGAAAAACTATACATGATGATGCACTTGTTACTATTAGATTCATGTGATCTCTCAGTGTTCTAACATGATTATTCTCATTATGAAGTGACTGGTTATTCTCTTCGACCAGGTTTTTAGATGAAGATGAAGATGAAGATGAAGATTTCCTAGAAAGTCTACCACTTAATGTGCATGACCAAACTCACTATTGGAAGAGATAAAAGTGCACTATTGCAAGTGTAGAAAAAAAAAAAGAAAAGGAAAAGGAAAAGGAAGAAAAAAAATTAGAAAAACAATAAAAGTGAAAAGAAAAATAAAATATATAATTTATACAGTAACTTACCTCTCCAGCAACGATGCCAAAAACTTGACACGATCAAAGAGTTGATGTCTTATCCCAAGTGCAGGAGTGTCAAAGTAATAAATACCCGGCAAGACCGGGGTCGATCCATATGAAGGTCAACTATATAAATTATAAATAATATATAAATTAACAAAGAGTTAAAGAGATCTTTGAGATGTGAGATTAATATGAGGATTAAACAATGATAAAAACAATTGTCAAGGTTAGAGGATCTACTAATGGTATTAGAAATAAGTATAGTATAAACTTTTTTTATTACTCAACTAGAAACCACACACAAAGGAGGTTTCAATCGAATGATTTATCCTTAATAGTTCATTATAAATTTTTAACGTGATTATATTAATTATCTTATTTTAGTAACATCATACTTTTAAATATTGTCAGGAATTTATGAAGCTAACTTATGTTAACAACAAATCAAGTTCCTCTCATAACAACGATGTCAGCTGAAGACTATGAAGGATCAAACATTTATTGTACCACGTGTTATACAACACAAATCTAGATTAATCATTTAACAAGCAAGGTATTAAGAATTAGTAAGATAAAAAGATAAGACATATTAATAACAAACTTTCTTGGATATAAGCATTGAAGTCCAAGTTGAGTTTATATTATACATATTCTAACACCATTAGTGAAATCTTTTCACCTTAACATAATTAACTTAGCTAGACACAATGAAGGAGAAAAACATAAATAAACAAGATAAGAACATAATTATGATATAAGTTGACTAGGAGTGGTAAAGGAAATGAAAAGCATAAATAAGAGATTAATGAAAATAAAAAACATGATATAAAACTAGAACATTACAAAGAGAGAAAGCAAGAAAATGATCTTGATCTGAAAACTAAAATGCCTAAATATATGGAAAATGCCTCCTTTTATAGGCTAAAAAGAACTATTCATTTTGTAATTAACTATTGAATTAGTGGCCAACTATTGGCTTAGTGGACTTGGTAGTTTAGGTATGGATTTGTTTTCTGGACGAAATGGCATTCCAATTAGAATTTGGCAAAGTGGTCTTTATAAAAGTTGTAGGAATCTGTCTCAGCTTTTCACCAAATAAAGAATAAACTCATTTAAACCTCTAAAACCCGAGATATGGACTGAACACTGAATAGTGTCTGGGCCGAAGGACAGATTCAGCCTTCTCTTTTGATGCTAGGATTTGGACTCCAAAACGGCAGAATTGAGTCTTGGATTCTTCATGAATATTTTAGGTCTATGTTTTAGCTTTCTATCCATATAAAGCAGACTGAAATCCTAGATCTACAGCTCCAGATATGACCCAATGATGGAATGGTGTTCTAGTTTGAATTGAACCAGCATCTCTTTTCTAAACTTAGCCCTTTCTTTGTCCTTTCATTTTCAATAGTTAATCACATCAATCAATCCTTTGAATTGTGAGATATGCCTACATTTAAAATGAGCATTTACCATAAATTAAAGCTATATTATATTATCAAACTTGTTATTATAAAACATGTTTAAGTTAGGGAATTTAATTATATTTTAAGTGCAATATGATGATATAAAGCCTTAATGAGAATGCATTTTTAAGTACTAATCACTTAGTGTATTGCGTGATGAGAAATTATATGTTAATCTCAATAAGTGTACCTTTTACATGGAAAAAATTGTGTTTCTTGGATATGTAGTAACTGCGCAGGGTATTAGGATGGATGGAGAGAAGGTTAAAGTCATCCGAGATTGACCTACACCTAAGTCTGTGACCAAGGTAAGAAGTTTTCATGGACTTGCTAGCTTTTATAAAGGTTTGTAAAGGACTTTAGTACAATTGAAGAAATTGTGAAAAAGTCAGTTGGATTTAAATGAAATGATAAACATGATAAAATTTTTAATTTATTAAAAGATGAAATTTGTTCGACGCTTATTTTAGCTTTACCAGACTTTACAAAAGCTTTTAAAGTTGAATGTGATGCTTCAGGTATAGGTATAGAAGTTGTGTTAATGCAAGATTAGAGGCCAATTGCATATTTTAGTCAGAAACTTAATGGGGCAGCCTTGAATTACCTACATATGATAAGGAACTTTGTGCCTTGGTAAGAACTTTAGAGACATGAAAGCATTACAAGTGGCTCAAGGAGTTCGTGATACATTCAAATCATGAATCATTGAAGCACTTAAAAGAGCAAGGTAAGTTGAACAGGAGACATACCAAATTGGTTGAATTTATTGAAACCATTTTGTATGTGATCAAGTATAAGTAAGGAAAAGAAAACATTGTGACTGATGCACTTTCGCACATGTATGTTCTTTTATCCACTTTAGATGCTAGATTTATAGGATTTGAACACATAAAAGAATTGTACAAGGATGATAATGATTTTGCCAATGTTTACAATGCTTGTGAAACTTTAGCTTTTAGGAAGTTTTATAGACTTGACGGGTATTTGTTTAAAGAGAATTGTTTATGTGTTCCATTAAGTTCTATACGTGAATTGCTTGTATGTGAAGCACATGAGGGCGGGTTGATAGGGTATTTTGGTATTGTTAAGACTTTGAGTGTGTTGTATAAGAATGTTTATCAGTCTAAAATGAAAAAAGATACGCAACGCATATGTGATAAATGCATAACTTGTAGGAAAGCAAAGTCTAGTACTCAACCACATGGCTGATATACCCCTTTGCCTATACCAAAGGAACCATGGGTAGACATTTCAATGGACATCATCTTAGGTTTGCCTAGGTCAAAACAGGGTAGGGATTTAATCTTTGTAGTTGTTGATAGGTTTTCAAAGATGGCACACTTTATTCATGTCATAAAACCGATGATGCAACTAACATTGATGATTTGTTCTTTAAAGAGATAGTACAGTTTCATGAGGTCTCTATGAGCATCTGACAAGACCAAAAGATTGACGTCTTCTCCTAAGTGTAGGAGTGTCGAAGTAATAAATAACCCGGCAAGACCGGGGTCGAACCATAAGGAGGTTAATTGTATAAATTATAAACAACAATACAACAACAACAATAGTAACAACAATAACAATGACAATAATAATAATAGTAGTAGTAGTAGTAGTAATACCAACAATACTATTAAGAATGATAATAATAAAGATGATGAAGAAGAAGTTGATGAGAACTTTGAGATGGAAGATTAACGTAAGGATTAAATAATGATAACAACAAATGTCAAGGTTAGAGGATCCACTAATGGTATTTCAAACAAGTATAATATATTATACTTATTCTTACACCATTAGTGTTAAAAGTATTAAAAGTGAACAAGATAACAAATATAAAGCATGTTAGTATCTAACATTAAGGTCATGTTAAGTTTATATTATATTTATTCTTACACCATTAGTGTACCCTTTTTACCTTGACATAATTAACTTAGTTAAACATAATGAAAGAAAGAAACATAAATAAACAAGATAAGACCATAAATGAGAAAGAAGTTAACTAAGTAAAGAAAAAGAAATGAAAGGCATAAACTAGATATTAATGAAAGCAAAACTTAAACATTACAAAAGATAAAGAGAGAAAGCAAGAGCATGATCTTGATCTGAACACCAAGATGCCTAAATACATGGCAAATGCCTCCTTTTATAGGCCAAAATTCGGAACTATTGATTTGTTGACTAATTGATGAATGAGTGGCCACATCTTGACTTGATGACAATTCTTATCTTCTTGTCTGCCAAAAATGTCATTGATAACGTCATAATTTGAATATACTTCAATCATGAAAGTTCTAGGAAATTGTCTCATCTTTCTAGGGTAAAAATTTGAGATCTTTTGGATTTCTAGAACTCGAGATATGGGCTGAACACTAAACAGTGTCTGAGCTGCAGGACAGATTCAGACTTCTTCGTTGTTGCTATAATTTGGACTTGAAAACGGCTTTGTTAAATCTTGGGCTCTTTATGAAAGTTGTAGGCCTATGTCTTAACTTTCGATCCATATAAAGTAGAGCTAAATCCAAGATCTACAGCTCCAGATATGACCCGATTACCGAACAATGTTCTAGTTTGGACTGCACCAACGTCTCTTTTCTAAGTTTGGTCATCTCTTTGTCCTTTCAATTTCAGTACTTCAACTCATCAATTAATTCTTTCATTTATGTGATAGGCCTGCATTTAAGATGAACACTTACCATAAATTAAAGGTATCTTATATTATTAGATATGTTATTATAAAACATGCTTTAGTTAAGGAGTTATTGATACTTCAAGTGCAAAATGATGATATAAAACCTTGATAAAAATGCACTTTTAAGTACTAATCACACCCCCCAACCAGCTTATTACTAGTCCCTAGTAATCAAAGCATTAAAATAGAAAAACTATTTGCAAATTCCACAAAGCAAGGCATTCATCATTCAACTTCCATTAATCTATCCAGATAAACAAACTCTCATTAAGTTTATATATCTACTCAATATCTCTTAAACAAAATATTAATAAACCTTCCTTTTTATGTGCTCAATGTATGAAAACATAGATGATGGGGCTTTTATTAGAAAAGAACAATATTTTATTATAATGTTTAAGCTTAACTTCCTTGGGTTGGGATTATTATCTTTTTATTTTTTTTCTTTCCCTTTTTCTTTCTCTTTTTTTTTCAATATATATACATATAACTTAAAACACAATGCATCTTTAACCCATGTAACGAGCTTTCGGCTAATAACTCCCAGACCAGTTGATCTTAGGGTATTGGGTGTTGAGACACCCCTACGAGCTTAGTAACTCGGGTTGCAGATACTAAAACGTAGATAGTGCAATGTTTGATTCCCTTAAGATTTTCTCCTTAACCCATGTAACAAGCTTTGGGCCAATAGCTCCCAAGTCAGTTGACTTTCGGGTATTAGGTGTTAAAACACCCCTTCGGGCTTAATTGCTTAGGTTAGGTAGGCTTCGAAACCAAACTTATCTACGTTTTTATTATCATCATTTTCTTTTGTTGTTTTTTTTTTTTTTGCAAATTATAGACTATCCCTATTCCTTAGTTGTTACCTTTAACAAAAGAACATAAATAATGTAATAATCCAATGTGCAACCCACAATCATATGTTAAAGTGTGTGTGTGAAAATGAAGGTTTTACAATACTTGTTAAATGAGTATATGAGCAGAATCATGTGATAACAATGCGAGAGTTTGTAAACCTGAATATTTCAATAAGTATTCTAATAGGCCTTGTTATGAATATTGCAAATAACCATTGGAAAATGTTTACTAAGATGCGTCTCAAGAGTCACTAAAATTCCTCCTTACTCTGTCATCCTAGTAATAACAGTTTTGTCACATGGCTTTAAAAACAAAAGCAGTTAGTTGTTTTTTTTTTTCAACTACTACTACCCTCCCCCCCCAACCAAAACGAGACATTGTCCTCAATGTCATAAGGTAGAAAGATAGAGTATAGAAAACATCACCTGAAACACACTTAAACAAATATAAGAAATAACAAAACAAAATACTATGCTATTAATAAAACCAAAAGACATGTTGCATTACAAGTCCACCTGACACATCTTTGACAGACTTTCAGTTGTTTTGCACGACGTTTCTTTGCAAAAGTGCTTCTACCTGTTCTAGGCATGTATGAGATGAAAGAATTGGAGGACTCACCTGATAATCAGATCTTTGCTTCAATCAGCCAACGAATATCTTCAGGAATTCCATGATTGATTAACAACCTCAATCTTGCACACCTAGCACGGTAAATTTTGGTAATCGCATTCTGAGGTAGAGCGGGAAAGTACTTTTTTAATTTTTCAAGATTGGTGTCCATTTTCAAATGAGAATTGGAGAAGAGATTCAAAGAAGAGAGAAAGAGCAAAGAATTGCACAAATATATACAGATATCAGTTATTATGGGAAACTGAAAGAACCGACTAAAGTCACGGAGTACCGTTATCCGCCATTTGACCTGGGTGAGAGAGACTAGCAAAACAAAATTCATACCAAAAAGAAACACAAAACAATGTGAGAAAAAGAATCATTCTTTATATACAAGATCACTCAATTCAATAGAGTCATTTTCAACTGAAAAATTATCAAAGTAAACTTTTAAACGATGTCCATTTACCTTAAAAACATTGTCATTCTTTGGATTCTCGATATCACAGGCCCCATATGGATACACATGTTTCACAATAAAAGGACCACTCCATCTTGATCTTAGCTTTCCAGGAAATAAATGGAGTCGAGAATTATAAAGCAAAACTTTTTGACCAACATCAAATGTTTTTCTCAAGATTCTCTTGTCATGAAATTCTTTTATTCTTGCTTTAT
>Ga0325411_1008806_pt1 | contig 10872 bp, 10 predicted proteins | sample PopdelMetagenome_13_FD_206181 | JGI IMG/M metagenome (GOLD analysis project Ga0325411, IMG submission 206181) | Populus deltoides microbial communities from Bellville, Georgia, United States - Xylem-PdIQD-R4 | ecosystem: Host-associated > Plants > Phyllosphere > Stem > Wood/Secondary xylem...
GTGTGATACAACATATACTGACGTAATCTCTTTACAACCCATGTCAGTGCACAACACAGCTTCTCAATCATAGTATACCTAGACTCATATTCTGTGAACTTCTTGCTCAAGTAATAAATGGCCCTTTCCTTCCTTCCGGTTTCATCGTGTTGGCCAAGCACACATCCCATTGTTGTTTTAGTTACGGTTAGGTACAATATCAATGGCCTTTCAGGTATAGGAGGAACAAGCAGGGATGGATTCAGCAAGTACTGCTTGATTTTCTCAAAAGCCTCTTCGTACTCTTCATTCTAAATTCCAGGTTTCTTCTTCCTTAACAAATGAAAGATCGGATCACAAGTCGTGGTTATTTGGGATATAAACCGAGCAATGTAATTCAACCTTCCTAAGAAACCTCTCACATCCTTCTCAGTCTTGGGAGGTGGCATAGATTGAATAGCTTTTTCTTTGTCGGGATGCACTTCTATCCCTTTGTAACTCACCATAAATCCCAACAACTTCCCAGATTTCACCTCGAATGAACACTTCGCTGGGTTAAACCTAAACTTATATTTCCTTAGTCTTTCAAACAATTTCTTCAATATTTGGACATGATTCTCTCCCTCTCTAGATTTAGCAATCATGTCATCCACGTATACTTCAATCTCTTTGTACATCATGTCGTGAAACAAAGTCACCATAGCCCTTTGGTAGGTGGCCTCAACATTCTTTAAACCAAATGGCATGACTTTGTAACAAAAGGTTCCCTATGGTGTTACAAAGGTTGTCTTCTCTTTATCCTCTTGTGCCATTTTTATCTGATTGTAGCCCAAAAATCCATCCATAAAGGAATATATGGAGCTGCGTGCTGTATTATAAACTAACATATCTATGTGTGGTAGAGGGAAATTATCTTTAGGGCTAGCCCGATTTTAGTCCCTAAAGTCCACATAAACTCTGATTTTACCTTCCTTTTTGGGTACCACCACTATGTTTGACACCCATTGTGAATACTTGACTACTTCTAAAAAAGCAGCGTTCCATTGTTTTTCAATTTTTGCTTTTACTTTGATTAAGACCTCCGGATGAGTTCTCCTCAACTTCTGCTTAATCGACTTGCATCCTTCCACCAGTGGTATCCTATGTACTACGATATCAGTATCCAAACCAGGTATATCCTCGTAGGACCAGGCACAAACATCTATGTAATCTCGGAGCAGTGCAATTAACTCTTCTTTCTCTTCAGGAGTGATCAAAGTCCCTATTTTTAGCTCTTTCTTGATTTCTTCATTACCCACATTTATGGTTTCAAGTTCTTCTTTAGCGGCCTCCAAGCCTGTTCGTGCTGTTCTATTAATTTTGTGAATTCCCATATGTTTTTCTCCTCCCATTCCTCATCTTCTACAACTACTATGTATTCTTTAAAGTTTGGCCATTCATCCTTAATGTAAAGTGCAGGTGTTGTTGTGGAGGATCCGCTTTCAGGGTTCTTGAAAACGGGAAGTGATGTGTAAATGCACAGTAAGACATCAAGATGAATTTTGAAAATGCATGATCTCATTAAAAGGAAAAGATTGGCTCAAAAACAAAAATAAAATCCAATTGACATCTTGAGCCTCGATTGTCAATGAATAAAAACAAAACAAAACAAAACAGAAAAAGGCAAACAACATAGATAAAATTATAATCCAACAATCATTGTTAATTACATTTTGAAAACCAATGGAGCTTCTTGGGTCTCATAATTCTAGAACTTTTCTCCTTTGGCTAGTTTTCGAACGAAAGTCCTTGCGGTAACTTCTTCTAGAGTGTAGATGGTTAATTGCGGCAGCTCTTCATCCCTTCTTCCGGATTCAATCTTCTCAGCAATGTCCTCGACTTGATCTTCCTCTAGAGTGTTAATGTTCATTAAAGAAAGCTTTTGAAGAAGGTTTCCATGTCGCTTATCAGGTTGCATCACATATGCGGCCTTTGGAAATGAAATCCTGATTGGAAGGATGGCTAAGCTTTCTTCTTCAGCCTTCCTTCCTTCAATCCTAGCCATTCTCTTCTCCCTTCTTGCACCAGCAGCTTGCTTGTAATCCTCCTTCTTAGGCTTATATCCAAGCCCAAACCTTTGTCCTGCAGCTTTCAGCTTGATTATATCAATCCATTCAAGTCTTCCTTTCTCTATGTCATATGGGAAAGGAATCTTATGCTTTAAAAAGCTTTTAGCGACCATTTTGGTGGCCTTCAAGATTTCTGGTTTCCTCATCACAGTGTTCTCAGGCACCCACTCGGTATTCGCAACCTCAAATGTATGAAGGTTTCCATCCCTACAATCTTCAGCTTTAATGAATGGAACCACCACATTTCTTACCATTGATATAGTCTCCTCAGCCTTAACAGTAACCAAAACACCATTGGCAATGTACTTCAAACATTGATGTAGCGAGGAGGCGACAGCTCCCCTAGAATGTATCCATAGCCTTCCTAACAACATACTATAGGAAGGGTGGATATCCATCACTTGAAGGGTTACTAGAAAGACTTGTGGACCCACAGCTAGTTCGACCTCAATTGTCCCTATCACTTGCCTTAGCGAGCTATCATACGCTCTAGCCATCATCACACTAGGTTGCATGTATGAGGGATCTACTAGGATTTCATCCAGTATATGCCTTGGTAACACATTAAAGGCTGAGTTGTTATCGATGAGAACTTTACTGATGAGACAATCTTTGCCTTGGACCATGACATATAAGGGCTTGTTATGTCTCGTTCCTTCAGCGTCAAGTTCATCTTCCGTAAAATATAAGTAATTGGTAGCATGAATCCTCCCTACTAGATGCTCCATAGTCTTTTGTTCAATATCTTGGGGTACGTAGGCCGCATTCAGTACTTTTTACAAAGCATTATAATGTGGCTCGGAGCTGAGTATTAATGACATGATGGAGACTTGGCAGGGGTCTTCTTCAACTTATCCACTATATAGTACTCACTATGCTTCATCAATTTTAGAAACTCATTTGTTTCTTCCTAAGTCACAGGTTTATTTACATCAAGCTCTTTATTGAGGTCCAACACTTCCTTACCCTTAGCCTTTCTTTGCTTCTCTAGTTCTTCAGGTGTGAAACAACGACCACTCTGAGTTAACCCACTTATCTCAGTCCGGAACAACGACAAGAGAGTTTCGATATTCGAGGTATAACCATAATCCCTAAGCATTGCTCTATAGTCTACTTTGTTTGCATATGTGGGCTTAGTTAATACCAATTTAGAGAGCCCATTAGTTGTTGATTGAACTCTACATTTCTCCCAATTCTCTATCATCTCTATCTCTTCATTATCTCTTACAGCCTTAATCCTTAGCTCTCCAAAAGTCAGCATTCTCGCAACCTTTTGATGAAACTCAATGCATTCATGAATGTGATGCCCTTTCTTTTTATGGAATGGGCAAAAATCATCTTCCCTCATGCAATGTTCAGATGGTTTCTCTAAATGTCCAAATTGTATCAACATCTCGTACAGCCTCGCCATGGTCACTCTTAGCACCTTCTCTTTGCTACCGACCTCCATAGTATTCACTCCACTACCACCTATAGCATGTTTGGGTAGAGGGTTCGAATTCACATTAGATGAATCTTCAAAAGTGACCCATCCGATTTTGATCAGCTGCAATACCCTCTTCTTAAAAGCTATGTATTTTTTGATGTTGTGACCCATATTACCAGCATGGTATTCACAAGTCAACTCAGGGTTGTACCAGGTAGGGAAAGGCTGTTGCATAGGTGGTAGTGGTAGGGGAGCTATCTACCCAATACTTAGCAATTTGGCATATAACTCCTTTAGGGTCATTGGCAAAGGTGGTAATTGATCTTTTGGTTGTCGGTTGTCTTTCCTTTGGTAACTGTTTTGGTTATTGGCCAAGAATTTTATTTGATGGGGTTGGTTTGGGATGGAGGGTTTGGAAAAGTTAATGCTGGTGATTTGGGAGGTAGGTGTTTGGTAGTTTTGGTAGCTTTTGCCTTTAACTTGGTACCTGCCTTCTAGGTTATTCACCTCGATTTCCTTCATCCCAACGAAACCCTTCTTCTCTATAGGTTCCGCAATTCTCCCACTTCGGATTCCTTGCTCAATCCTTTCAACAATTCGCACAGCATCATAGAAATGCTGGGTTGAGCTACCCATAAGATGTTCATAGTATGGGGCCCTAAAAGTATTGGCAAACAATGTCACCATCTCCATTTCTATTAGTGGAGGTTGTACATTGATAGCTTGATCTTGCCACCTTTAAGCATAAGCCCTCACGGACTCTTGAGTTCCTTTCTCCATGGTAATCAGACTAAACCTATCAGGAGCAATCTCAAGATTGAACTTGTATTGCTTTAAGAAAGCATCTGCCATGTCCGTCCATTTCTTGATCCTAGCATTGTCCAACCTCATATACCAGTTGAGGGTCGAACTTGTCAGGCTATCCTGAAAGAAGTAAATTAACAATTTATCATCGTGGATAACTTCTGCCATCTTATTATAGTAGGAACAAAGATGGGTGTTTGGGCATTCCATTCTAGTATACTTAACAAACTCTGGCACTCTAAACTTCTTTAGAATTACGATGTTAGGCACCAAACATACTTCAGCGACCCTAACTAGGTCAAATAAATCATTTCCTTCAATTGCCCTTAGCCTCTCTTCTAGCGTAGTCCACTTATCATACCCTACATGATCAAAGAATCTGATGTCCTGTGGATCCTCATTTGTTAAATCCATTGTAATAGGGATTTGGATGGGCTGAGTGGGATTAGGATGCTGCTTATTTGGTGTATTTGTCCTTGCGTTTATAGGTGCGGCAGGGATTTGAGCTGCTGGTGGTGCTTCATCAAGTTGAGTAGATGTTCCCTCTCCATCTCTGGCTCTCAACACTTTCTCGAGCAAACTGGTCAAGTGTGTCACATCATTCCGAACTTCTTCAAGCTCTCTTAGGTACTGAGCTTCTGGTTGTGACCTTTCTTTGTTTTCCATCCTTTTTCTTTGTCGAGTGTTGTGGATTCTAGAAGGGGGACCTATGTTTCTTAATCTGCAGATGAGTGCATAGATGTATGAGAAAATGCATGGTTGTGATAAGAATGCTTTGTATATTGGGTATGAATGCAGCCTTCTTGTGAACGAATAATAGCCACCACCTTATAAACATAGGTTCTCTTGTCACATTGCTTTGCTAGGAGTACTGCTTATCGAGTCGTTTGATTGAATCATATTCACCAAGAGATAGATTTTGCATAAGAAGATGGGTCAACGCCCTTTTCATTAATGCTTGATAAGCTTATTACATTTCAAAATAAAAAGGAAATACAATATATTAATCCCTTTCCTCCACAAACTCTCTAGCCAAAGATAAAAAGGAAAAGTCACGGTTCTCAATCTTCCTTAGAAAGGCATCGATTTTAGCTAGGCTTTGGCCATAGCAAATGATGTCCCCTCCCATATTTTACACATTGATTCTAATAATCTGAGCATGTGCAGCAGCTTTGTCCGTTTGCTCATCTGTTTTGGTCATCTTTTCTATGAGCAACATGTTGGTTCTGTTCAAAGCAGCGTTGTTGGCGTCAATTTGATCCTTGTGTTTTTCCATTGCTGCTAGCTTCTCATCCAAATACTTCATCTTTTCACGTTCCTTGTCAAGCTTTATCCTCATAACTTTTATCTCATTCTTCTTAATCGCTAACTCTGCTTCAACAGCCTCAAAAACTTTCCTTTTACTTCTTTCGTAATCTCTATTGAACGGCTTTCCAAATCCATATATTTCTTGTTCAAATCCTCATACTTCCCAATCCTATCCATCAGTTCGAACTAAACTTGTGCAAATTTTTCTTGGTAATATTTTATGCTTCCTTGGTAATCGTTAAAGTCAATCTCCATTGCTTCAAGTTCAGAGCAACTTTGTATCCAATCCAAACTCATCCCTCCTAGCTCCTTCTCACTTTCTTCCCTAGCAATCTTCTCCTCACCTAGATTTAACTCAAGCTTTGTTATTCTCGCATCTCTAGATTGTATTTGCTCATTTAGAAGTGCTCTTCTTTCATCCCCTTCCAGCATCATTTCTTGCAACATTGCCTTGTCTTTTATGCTTTTGCTCAATTCTATCCAAAGTTTTTCCACTTGTCTTCTCAACTCCTCTTCATTATTGACCCTTTTCCTCTTAACAGGCTCTTTTACAGCTTGGGGAGATCTGACTCCTACATAAGACATAGTTGAAGCAACTAAGTCTCTCCATCTTGCATATCCTTCACTTGCACTTGGATCCTTCAAACCTTTTATCTCAACCAAAACCAGATGCTTCCAATCTTGTTTGATGATCTCCAAAACTTGTGCAATGGGATCTTTAAAAAAACCAAAGAATTGAGCAATTCCCATAGTCTTTGGGATAAGCTGCATGCCCTCAAGTTGGCTTACCACAAGGGCAAGAGCATAACTCACATAACCTGTAATCCCTACCAAGGGCACCCAATGTCTTTGCCCACAACTTCATCAAGACTTTCACTACCGTTACCCATGAGGCTCTCCACTTGAAATCATTATTAGGCAAACCTTCTAATTTGTCAACCCAACCTTGGTTGTCTAGATCTCCCCATTCTTCTTCTTCTACCAACTTCAGGGGTCTTTGGGTGAACCACCAAAAATTATTGAAGACAAGCTTTTTTGTTTTGATATGGCTAACCATCTAGATATACAACAACTGCGTGCAACATCTCATTGCTCCTTTTTTGGTCTTCCTATAATGGTTAAGTGCCAAGATGGTTTTAGCTATAATAGCAGCCACTGGATTGATTTGTGTATTCTCAAACTCTACATAAGCAGCAGCGGCCTCCAAACTCACTACACCCGTCTGGCTTGGGAACAACACAAGGCCAAATATGCCCAAGGCAATCAATCTCTCTTTTTCTGATCCTGACTTCTTTTCCAGTTCAATTTCTAGCATCCTCCATTTCAGACCGGTAGCATTCTTTTCCAAAAACTTTTCCAAGTTGACGATTCTGAGCAGTTTTAACAGTTCGGGGATGATCTTGTCAGATCTCAAAGGAAAATAAATCATATACAGATTGTTTGGAAATTCAGTTAACATCCCATATTCCTCCATAGTGGGACACAGGTCTATGCTTCTAAAAGAAAAACAACGGTAGTCTGGATCCCAAAAATGAACTAAGGCTCGCACAGCTGGGCTTAAAACTTCTACCCTTGCAATTTCCACCAAATGTCCGTATTTCCTAAAAAATGCATCCTTATCCACATTCTGAAAGTGAGTCGTTAACTTGTTCACCTCATTCATAATGCAATTCAGGTTCTTGATTGGTGACAGCTTCTTAGCATCGCTTTTAAGACAGTCTCCTTCAGTTAATTGTGATAGTTCAGAATTTTTCCCATATTCTATGATGGAAAATTTAGCGATGGTGGCCATTTGGTTCACAAGTCCTGCAATTCGAGATGCCTTGGAGTTAGACTTGTTTTGATGCAAAAGATATTATGGAGCATACACCTTAAGGATAGGTTCTAGTTCCTTTACGTGAGACATAGGGTAGGTTTACTACTTGGTCTCTAAAAAGGGTCTTTTGTTGTCCCAGTGATCACCCTCGTAAAGGCAATATGGGGGTTCAGCAGATAGCGGGATGGCACGTGTACCAGTCACTATTAGTCTAAACACTCAGCAAAGAGTTGGGGTTTACACAAACTTAAACCTTGACTCAAGTCATAAGGCAAGCTGCTAGTTCCCCATTTAACTTAAAATTTAAGGTGTGTACCCTCAAAAAGATAAAGTGATGAATAACTATATCATGTATGACAGAATGTAAAGATGCATACTAAAACTTGTAAAGAAAGTATCATTCATATAAAAAAAAACAAAAATCAACAACACAAAGGATAAACAAACAAATTACCAAGCCTAATCCTAATTCCCCAGTGGAGTCGTCATCCTGTCGCACCCTCGCGACGGAGCGCGGTGACCCTCGATTTATTTTGGGTTTTTTTATTTATGGATAAAGGAGTCACCACATAGTATTTTAATCACCAGGAACCCTAACTGGTCTTTCATAAATTCTAAGGCAAGGGACTGGTTGTGTAAACCCCCGTAAATAAAAATAAATAATAATGATAATAATAAAAAGAAAAAAAACAACACATAGGATCGAAGTAATGACGTTTCGATGAGTAATGGATATTCGGTATGAAAGAAATGAATAAATAGTAGGAATGACAATAAATGTGTCATGTGAGAGAGAGAATGATCTCCATAAACAAATTTAAAGTTATTGTTGAAGTTGAAAAGAGAGTCATGATTTTTTAGTTTAAAACTTATAACGTTGGCGAAACCAGTGACGAGTTTCAATGGATAAAAGAATAAGAAAAAAAAACCCAGAAGATATGTAAACCCCGGTCAAAACACGTATTTTGACAAATTATTGATAAATGTGGTAATATTGAATTTATTGAGTATAAATTAAGGGGAAATGTCATGAGGATCTAAGTAAATAAATTAATGCATGAAATTCAGTTTTTAGGGTAAAAGACACTGATTATCTAGTTTTACGGTATCGATGATATATCTCAATCCAACCGTTGGATCGGGCTCAAATTTTATAAGGAATCTCCAGACATATTTTTTTATATTAGGTTCAAATTTCGTGTCAATTGGAGTTTGGGAAGGATTTACAAGAGTACTGAAAATCAGGTAAATTGAAGAAGATGACACAAGGGGCATTAATAAGGGTATTTTTTTAATTTTATCAAAACAAATACTCTCCTCTCCTCTTTATAAAAACAGAGCACGTCCTCTGCAAATGAAAAACAGGAGGGAGACTATTTGTTTTGTCCCATTTTCTTCATTTTCTCTTCATTTCTTCAAGCTAAATCAAAAGGGAGTGTTCTTAGGAGGATTATATCCAAGAAAACAAATTAAATGAAAACTTAGAGAGTTATAGAGCTTGAGAGAAACAAAGAGAAGAAGCTGGAAATTGGAAGAGGAGGACATGATTTTTGTAAATTTTTGCAAGAATTCATTGAAATAGTTAAAGTAGCAAAGGTAAGCAACATACCCTTTAGTAATTTTGTTTTTCTCTCTTGTTCTTACATGAGGAGAAGAAAACTTCCAAGTTTAAAATTCTAGGGTTCATGTAAATATTTTGGGGGAGTAATTGTTCATGTGAATTTCGAGATTAATTGCATGATAATGGCTTGATTTGCTGAAAAATAGAAGGAATAAATTGATTTGAAACTATGGGTTTTGGGATTGCAACAGGGCAGGAACTTCGGCAGCCATATGTTGACTTTCCACCGTTGGATTAGATTGATTTGTGAATATGTTATTATAATCAATGCCACCTACATTCTGACCAAAGGGAATGTAAATATCAAACTTTGTTTGAGAGCTGTCACCAGAGGAACATTTCTGGAAAATCACCCTTCAAGATAGCCTTGTTCGTCGGCCGTTATATTATCGTTTCACCGTTGGATTGGTCTAGATTTTGGATATGTTGTTCATCCAGATGTTATATAAATTCAGAATGGTTTAGATCAGAAAAGAACACTCCTACCAGAAATTGAACTTCCCGAACAGCAGGTCTCCAAATTTCAAGTCAGTCCGGTATTGTTCTGATATTGGGAGATTTAACCGTTGGATGTATGTTAATTTTGGATATGTTATTCTAATGATGATGATGTATAATTCCACCATTTGGATTTATTGAATTCTAAATTTACAGAATGATGTTTTAAGTTTGGTTTGAGGAAATATTGAATGAGAATATGAGGTTTAGCATAAAAGGTATGTTTTGGGACTAAGGATAATGGCAATGGGTTTAATGATGATGGTTGTGTTTGTGTTATGTTTGAGTCATGTTTGATGTGTTGATAAGTGATGGTATAGTTAAATTCTATAAAGAATAGTGATTGACTAATACTTTGGTTGTGTTAGAATGGGAAATCATGGTAAGGGATGTTGTAAGTTGAATTATGATATAAGGAATCATTTTGAGTGTGCTTTTGAAAAAAATTGGCGTGTATAGTCATTGATGAAATTTAAGTTAAATTACATTGTTTGGTGATAGATTAAATGTCTTGGGACAAAAGAAAATCGGTGACGAAAAGTCATGCCCTTTGGACATTAAAAATCATTGATGAAGAATTGAATTAAATGGGCGTGTAATGTTAGTGTAAATAAATTCTAATGTAAATGAATTTAAATGACAAGTAAGAAAATAAAATACATTCATGGAAATTGTTTATGGAAGTATTTGATTTTGTGAATTTATGAATATTATGAATAAATCAGGAAGATTCAATATTGATTTAGGATGTTATATTAAAAATGTAGGAGAAGCATTCACTCGACTTCTCAAGAGCTCGTATAGTAGGAGCTTAATGAGGGATAGCAGGAGAGGCACAACAACAACAAGGAAGAGCGAGTTGAGCTTCTGCAGCTGGTAGGTGTTCTATACCTACACTTTTTACGTAGCGTTAATTTACTAACTTATTAAATTCTTGGTCTTTGTGTCTATGGGTGAAACCACAAAGAGAGAGGATAAAGTGAAATAAACGAGAAATTAAAAATGGATTTGAGTACTTGACTGGGTTAAGAATATGAATTACATTAATAGACTTCGTTGATGATCATTCCTCGAACTTGATTAGTCGGTCCCGAATGCGGAGGCTAATGATGTTAGTAAGGTTTACTAACATCGGCATAATCATCCCTAAAAACGAGGGATACTAAACTTGATTAACTATTCGGGTGAGAATAGTTAATGATATTGACCGGTGTTGTCGATATCGGCAATCACACGAAACTTGATTAGCCGGTCCCGAATGCGAAGGCTAATGATGTTAGTAAGGTTTACTAACATCGGCATAATCATCCCT
>Ga0325411_1008807_pt1 | contig 10872 bp, 5 predicted proteins | sample PopdelMetagenome_13_FD_206181 | JGI IMG/M metagenome (GOLD analysis project Ga0325411, IMG submission 206181) | Populus deltoides microbial communities from Bellville, Georgia, United States - Xylem-PdIQD-R4 | ecosystem: Host-associated > Plants > Phyllosphere > Stem > Wood/Secondary xylem...
GGAATGTTGTGGAATTGGCGTCGCTTAATTTTAAATGGGCTTGTCTTACATTTTGAGGTTCTCACCTCATCAGCAAACATTGATCAGAAATCTAGTTATGTAAACTCTTCTTCCTGTGGTTCTTGCTAGCTCAGTCGTCGATGTTCTTAGGAATTAAGTTTGGTTCTTCATTGGCTAGTGCCTACATCAATATGAATATGAATACGAATATGAATATAAAGATTGTGTAATCAGAATGGATGAGGAGGGAGCTATTGGATGAAGATATAAGAAGAATGTGCTGAAGAATACAATAGAATAGGAATGATTAATATGGCTAATAAAAGGAAAATAAATGTGATTTGAATAGAGTTTGTTCCACGTGGAAAATGTTATGAACCTTTTATTTTAGGAAGTCCTACTGTGGTGTAATGTTTTAAACTGATTTTAATGGATAATTTATGAATGAAATTTCACCATACAATTTATATCATTGATTATTAGTATAGATTGAAACCAATGTGCGGTGGTGTTGGTCCACCATATGCTATGTTTGGGATATTTGCTTTAGTTGTTTCCACTTGTTTTCTTTAGGAGAGCAACAAAATTGATTTGTGTTGATACGTGGTTTATTTGCTAGTCCTGTGGATATCAGTTGCTCTGGTTTGGTATCATCAGTTCTGTCCTCTTTTGAAGTCTAGTTTGATCTGAGGATCACCAATTTATATTGCCTCCTTTGTTGTTGAGTGTCTATATTTGATTTGCTAATATTACACACACTGCATAATCTCACGATGGGGGATAATGTGATGTAGAATCATCAAGATGCTGTGATACCTTTCCAGATTTTTGGGGGTGAAGCTCAAGTAGTACAGGTGTGTGTGTGATAATTATCTCTTGCTATATGCCACTCCTTTTTGCTTCCCTGCTTTAAATTTCTTCTTTGGTATTGATTTGTGAATCCATCAGATTATGTTGAAGCCACAAGAAAAAGTTATTGCAAAACCAGGTAAGGCGCTGTTTTCTTTATGGCTTGTACAATTCTGTGTTAGCTTTGCAGCTGACTGATATTTTATTTGTGTTTATCTTCTGCATTTAAATGATTAAACACCCCTTTCATTCACTATTACTATGTTGCGTGGAACTAACATCCAGGTAAACTGCAGGCTCCATGTGCTTCATGTCTGGGTCAATTGAAATGGAGAATGTTTTTATCCATGAAAATGAAGTAGGTGTCTGGCAGTGGTTTTTTGGCAAGGCTGTTACCAGTGTAGTCTTCCACAATCCTGGTCCAAGTGATGGATTTGTTGGAATTGCTGCACCTTCTCTTGCAAGAATCCTCCCGGTTTGTCCTTTCAACTGTCAAGTTCTGAGATGCCTTTTTTTTTTTAAATCATGTGTTGTAAACATCGTGATCCCAAATTTTGATTTAATACGACTAGCCATTGGTTTGTAATTTGTCTGGTCTGGTGTTTGTTTGTTCTGCAGATTGACTTGGCAAAGTTTGGAGGAGAGATTTTATGCCAGGTAAAGCTAATTCACACTTTTGTTTATGTCCCTGGTTATGCTGATAATAATCTTGTCTTTTAATGGTATTGGACATTTTGCAAATGAAAAACCTTGTATACTCAAGTCTTCTCCTATTATATGGTTTTCAAAGTGAAAGTATGTCCTTTTCTCCTTACTTTTTTACCTGCTGCAAATTTATTAGTTGTGAAATTTATTAGTTGTGAAATTGTTGCGTAGCCAGATGCATTCCTTTGTTCCGTCAGTGATGTGAAGGTCAGCAATACAGTAGATCAGAGGGCACGTAATGTCATGCCTAGTATAGAGGTGAGATTATGTTGGTTGTCAGAGCACTCTCCACACTGAAGGTTCAGTTTTGTCCGTTTGCCTTTGTTGACTGACTGTCATGGTCCTTCAAGCGGATTTTTTTCTTTTTTTCAACCTGTCTATATGTGTACTTTCCTCAAGTCTTCCGATTTATTTATTTGACGGGGATATTGATGCTTCTCTAGGGATTTTTAAGGCAGAAACTAACTGGACAGGGACTTGCATTTATTCTTGCTGGAGGATCTGGTATGTATTTTCTGACATCTTAGGAACTATCAAGGACACATAAAAATATGGGTCTTCCCTCAATACTACTCTATGCTTTTGGATCAGGAACAGCTAGCCTCTTAGGCATATCTCTGTGGGTTGGAATAACTTGGCAGGCTTCAGTGTCAGGCCATGCTTGTTTCCAACACCCACTCACTTGTTTCCTTTCTGTTCTTCTCTTTATAATGTCATTTTCCTCTTTCACTGCTTTAACCCTTTTGTGCTTGATCTTTGATTATATATACTTTTTTCATGAATGTGTTTACTGTTTTTTCCTTTTTGTCACACGAGTTTCTGGATCCATCCCGTTTTGCATTGACCCTGGCAGCTTTATGGTTTTCATTTTTGCTAGTTGCACAGAAAGTTCTTGAGGTGGGTGAGGTATTAGCTGTTGATGTGTCTTGCATTGCCGCCCTTAATACCACTGTCAATGTTCAAATCAAGTACAATGGGCCCGTGAGACGGGCAGTCTTTGGGGTTAGTCGCTCTTTTTTATGGATTTCACTCTCTATCTCTATCGTCATTTTTTTGTTTACTTTAGTCTTTGCTTCTCGAAGCCCCTTATTTTTAATGACGCAGCAGACTTCCTTCTTTATACTGTGCTTGTCATTCAATCATAGTAATCAGTTAGTACTCAAGGCTTCTTGCCTAATGTGATATTGTTAGTTGGCTGAGCTAGCCCCTTTACGGTGTCGGCATATGTCAGGTTAATCCTGAACAGAAAACAGAAAAAATTTGACTTTGACCATGCCATAAGGTCCTTTTCATGTCTTGGTAGCAGCAAAATATAACAATGCAGGACCTTTGTCATTTTTCATATAGGAAATAGACTCGCTAATTTGCTTTAATTTTTATCTGATGTCAAGCGCCCCAGGTTACCCTTCTCTGTTTCTGTACAATGAAACCCAAGTGCTCATTTTCAGGGACCCAAAAACCACAATACAAAATAATGAATTAATGTAGAGATTGCTTCTTTGTTTGTGAAAAACACCCTGCATTGCTTGAATTAGATAATTAACATTTTGCAAGAATTGGCTGTTCTTAACCTTGTCTTTGAAATTGCAGGGTGACAATTTAGTAACAGCCACTCTAACAGGACCAGGCATCGTCTTTATCCAAAGTTTGCCCTTCCGACGGTTTTCCCAGCGCATTGCTAGGTAACAATCATTTTGCAGCATGGCTACAGAATTCTGATTTGCTTTCTTATATCCAATGAAAGTTGTTACTGAGCAACGATTGAATGTTCAGTTTTCATCTTTTGTTTTTTGTCCGTTCTCTCCATTTGAGGTTTGTAAAAGTTAATTGTTCTCCATTGCAATTGACAGGGCAGTGACATCCCCAAACATGAGAGATAATCCAAAGTTCTTTGTGCAGATTGCGATTTTCTTCTTTCTGGCGTATGTTGTGATTGTATCTTCGTTAATCTTGACCGATGTATGAACACTTCCTTTACTTTCTTTTCATTTTTTTTTTATTAAACCCCACATTATAGCCCTTGATCAAGCGTGTTGCTGCGGTTTATTTAATTTGAATATAATCAGATCAATAGAAACAAGGGGTTTGAATGGGTCTTCTTGGATTTGTATTTTCTGTTCGTTATGTTGCTTGATCCGAGGGAAAAACATAGCACTCATTCCATATATACTTGAATATGCCCGCAACGTGCATTGTGCATGACTGTTAATTGTAATAGAAATAATCATATAAAATCAAATCTTAATTTTAATATATATGATATCAAAAAATTGAGAGGTTGATTGGTACCGGGTAAAATTACTTTTACCCTCTTAACATTTGAACGTGGTTTCACCTTTTCTCCGTAGTTTTAAAATTTATATTTTATATATTTGGGTTAATACAAGATTTAAATTTTAATGAAAAAATAAAAATATCCTCTTATATAATCTAACCCCAAAGAAGGGAACGACATGTCATTCCAATGCACATGAATTTCAATTTTTGATTTTCGATTCTCCCTCTCCACAATCTTCTCTTCCTCTTCATAAACTAAAAACCAAACACAAATTAGAACAACCTCTTCTCTTTGTAATTGATTTGTTTTTCTTTTCTAATGGAATTCTTTCTCATCTAAAAGTTACCAAAACTCAGGTCTAGGATTCAACCTGAAAAATAGTTTTACAAACCGAGATGTCAAGATTCACACTAATATTTTTTTTTTTGTTAAATATTGGTAATGTTGAATCATGTACAAAACCTATCTTTTCATTTCATCAAAAATACCCAATTTTTGTACACAAATCTAGTCAATCCTGAACTAGCAAAACCCTAACATATGAATTTTTTTGTTCAATCACAATATTTAGGATCTTCAACATTTTTTGCAATTTATAAATGAATTATTGTTGTTTTTTTTTTTAAAGACCGTTAAAAAACCTTCAAATCTTCTTTATGCGAGATGTTGTTCATATGAAACCTAATTTTTTTAATCTATAATTAACTTTGTTTAACCTTTATCTAATATTTAATTAATTGTTTGCAGAAGACAAATGTCATATTTCATTGTGCACTATGGCAGTGAGACCTTTATAAAAAAACAGTGGCCCTAACTATTTATCTTACATAGACATATGGCTTATCTACAAACATTTCTTTCTTTTTTTTTCGTTGAAGGGGTTTCAAATTCAAGATGATAGAGGAAATCAAGTATTTTTTTTTTTTTTTATGATACTTCAACATTAAAGATGTTGTCTTTGCATGAAGATGAAGAAGAAATCCACAAATACATTGATGTAGATATAAAAGGTAATCCTCTAACTTTTTAAATGCCTAAATGCTACCGAAGTAAACTTAACGATGTTATGTTACCTGATATAAGTATTTTCCTACTTGTGATGATGATGATGATGATGATGATAATGATGATAAAGTAATTAATTGATGAAGATGATATAAGTGAAGGTGATCAAGATGTTGGTAATGTTGATGTAGGGTGTTATTATTGATGAAAATGAGTATGATAGTGATAGTATAGATAATTGTATTTCATCAAATTATGAAAGGTTTGGATTCACCAATGAGGATGAATGAATTGACAACATTAATGATGATTTTAGTATGGAAAATACATAAGATGATGTTTCTAATTTTAAGAAGGAATGGAAATTAAGTAGTGAAGATAATGATGATGTTTCTTGCCATCTTGACTAATCTCTAGTTTCTATTTTTCTTGATATTTTGTGGGTTTTTGCTTTTTTTTATTATGTAATTTGCGACTTTGGTTGTAAACTAAAACAAGTTTTTGAAGAACAAAAACGAGATTTGATTCTCGGTTTTACCGGTTTTTGAACAACTAAAACCAAACCGAACCGAAACCAGTCGGTTTAAACCGGTTTCGGTTTTAAATTTTAAAAAATAATAATTTTGGTCTGGTTAATTTTTTCAAGTGAAAATTGAACCGAGCCGAAAATGATCACCCCTAACATCAACATCTACACAAACTCAATAAATTAATATGTTTATTGAAAACATCATCTTCTAGAATCTTTGTAAATAGATTTGCAATCATTTTTTTTATGTAGATATGTAATTTATGTTTAGTTTTTTATGTGAAATCATGTCTTTGACAAAGTTATACTTGATATCTACGTGGTTAGCTTTTCTTCTATGATACTTGGAGTCTTTCATATATGATATTGCATTTTAACTATAATAATTCACTAGCACTAGGATAATAGAACTATCATACACTTATAAATAAACTAGAAAATGTTTCAACCAAATTGCCTTTTGCATTACAGCTGAAAATGCCACAAATTCAGCTTCTGTTATGGAAAAAGGCACAAATTAGAAAATGTTCTTACTATTCCATGATATAACACTATTATTTAATAAGAAAACATATGTAGATGTAGACTTTAGTTTATATAAATCTCCTCCCTATTTAACATCAATATAACATTTCAAATGCAAAACTTTTTGTGCCTTTTAAAAGGCACAATATTCTATTTATTGCTTTCTAATATGCTTGCACTGGGATATTTGCTTACCAAAATAACAACATAATATACATCAGGTCTTATACATATGATAACATATATCAAACTTTTAATTGCATTAGCATTAATAACTTTGCTTATTTACTCATTTTTTTATGGAGACTCAGGACATAGATATTTACTCAAGGCTTCACTCTATGAAATATGAGTATTTGTGTGTTTATAAATTTTGATTTCATGAGTGTTTTAAAGAATTCAGTCTTTTAAAATTCTTGAAATAAACAACCATTTTTCTCATTTATATAAGTAATTTCTTGTTAAGAGTTTTGTTATACTCTATTTTGTAAGTAAACATATAAGAATAATTAAGATCATAACTCATCTTTATCACATTATAACCAACACCATTTTTCATTATATAAATAGATGGAAAATTATTATTTTTAAGTACTATTAAGAGTGTTATATAACTTAGTTTTCTCTTTAAACCTAGATATTGGGATCTCAGTAAACTAGGTAGGTTTCTATCATGATACTCTTTCATCTCTAAAGGATTTAAGATCATTTTCCTTGAAGAATGATATATAAAATCTATCATTAAATATTTAGTTAATAAACACATAATATATTGTTTTTTTACCTTACATAATAAATGATATAATTTCATTTAAGAGTGAATGTTTAAAAATATTATATTTACAATGTATATGCTAGATCTACCATTATACGTGATATTTTATATCTTTTCAATTGTTGATTGATTATCATAATGGACATAAATTATTGTCATTGGTTTTAGCCAACATGAAAAATCCTCTAAAAAATCTTAGTGTTACTTAGTTTCCTTTCCATCTATATTAAAATCAATAAACTCTGATTTCATCATAGATCTAACACACAATTGCTTTTGTAAGCATGAAGATATTTAGTGGATTTTATATCCATAGTGTTGGATATCACATTCACATCACTAAAACCTTTTAATATCGTCAGATATCCAATATAGTGTAACCTATAATTCAAGGTATATATTATATATTGTGTTTCAATTATTCATACCTAGATTATTGGTAAATATAGTAAGTTTGCTAACATGTATGCAACATCTGGTCATATATAATTTATAACATAAATCAAATTTTTATTCAAAAATATTCTAATTGGTGTATTCTCTCATATTTATTTTGGACAAATATACACTTATATATATTGGTGTTTTAACAGTGTTATTATTACCTTTAGAAAATTTATCAAGAATTTTTTTAAAGTAATTAGATTAAGACAATACTAATTCATTAGATATTATTAAAATTTTTATTTGGAGTATAACATTTGTAATACCCAAGTCTTTCAGTCAAACTTATTAGTTAAAATATTCTTGGTAAACTTGATCATGAATTTAATGTTGTTGCCTAAAATTAATATATCATCCATATAAAGATATTTAATGAAATAATCTTTATTTGTGTTTTTACATATATATATATATATATATATATATATATATTAACCTTATTAATTTTAAACTCATTTAATGACATAACATTGTCAAACTTCTTATTCTATGTTTAGGATCTTGTTTCAAGTCATATAAAGACTTGACAAGCTTATAAATTTTTTTTTTCAATTTAACAATAAACCTCTTGGGTTATTTCATTTAGACCTCTTCATTAAGGTTACCATTTAATAAAGTTATTCTTACATTTATTTAATATGTTTCAAACTTATTAATAGTTGTGATGAATATTAATATCCATATGAAAGTTATTCTTGACATAAATAAGTAAGTATCAAAATAGTCCTCAACTGCTAATATTTTACTTTTAGATGGAAAATCTACTACCTTTCATGCTTGACTTTACATTATTTACTCAATTTTACTATTAATTATCTTTTTTTAATAAAAAAAAAGTTTCTGGGTAGAACAATGCCTCAAAATAATTTTGAGTTTTATTTTTTAAAAAATAATTTAGAAAATCATAATCAAACAATTTTTTTTATGTTCTTATCCTCTTAATCCTTTTCATCTTAATTTCATCATCTTTTATTTGATGATGACCTCTTGAGCTTGCTTTATTTATCCTTTTAAGTGAATGAATTTATTGTGTTTTGTAAAAATGAAACACCTATTTAAAGAATATAAATTGCTTGATTCATTATTATATTGGGATGAATATCCTCAATATTAACTTGTGTATAAGCAATTGATATATACTACTATTATAAGCATATCCAATGAATACATAATCTATAGTATTAGACCATATCTTTATCTTTTATGATTAGGTATCACCACTTTAACAAGCTACCCCTATATTTTGAGGTATTTATAGAAAGATCTTTTTTCTTTTCATAACTTACATGGTGTCTTTTTTAATTTGTTATGAGATACATTATTAAGAATATAATTGACAGCTAAATTGCCTCACTTCATAAATTTTAAGGTGCTTTTAAATTTATCAACATAATATTCATTATTTTTTTTAGATTTTGATTTTTATGTTCAATAATGTCATTTTGTTGAGGTGAATAATGTATCATTGTTTGGTGCATATTATCATTTCAAGAACAAAATCCATAAAAATGCCTTATATTCTCCATTTATATCACTTCTTGTCATCTTTATCTTTTTGTTAAGTTAATTTTCAACTTTATTCTTGTAGTGTTTAAGTATTTTAAAAGCCTTATCTTTGCTTCTTCGCAAATAAATTTAACAATATCTTGTGCAGTAATCTATAAAAGTAATATGATATATTTTCTCATCTCTAGTATAAATTTTAAATCACCAATAAATTAAACCTAAAGGTTATATTTATAAAATTTTTTAAACCTAAAGCTTCACTATGTTTTTTTAATTGTTTGAAAAGAAATCTTTATAAATTTTGATTTTACGCAAATTTATAATTTTTCTAGAAAAATCATAATTAGTAACAAATGAAGATTAATAATATTTGTATAAAATTATAATTCACATGCCCCAACTTATCATGTTATATATCATAAGACTTCACCAAGTAAGAAGAAGAGATATTTTATTATTATTATTCTCATCATTTGTTATAATGATTATTATATTCATTTTAAATAGGTCATCATATAGATACTCTTTTTTCAATCAACATATCAATTTTTAAGAATACAAATAAATTTATCACTCTCAAATACCATTTTGAACTTATTTTTATATAACAATGAGAGACACTAAGTTCTTTCTAATGTTGGCAACATGCAATACATTGTTGAGGATGAGAAACTTCTCAGGAGTCATGTTTAATATGAACTTTCCAATACCTTATACTTTTAAGATTTAAGAGTTTCTCATGTATTTTTTCATCACCCACCTTTTAGAAAGTCGAGAGTCCTCATGTAAAAAAAATATCTTATAGCTATAGTGTCTATCCATCATTGTTCAGGATTACTCACAAGATATATCTCTGAGATAATTGCATACATGTTTATTATGACACGTCTCTAAAAAGGTCTTCCATTTCAACAATATTAGCATGTGCAACCTTTTTTTCTTAGGACTTTCTTACTTGGTTATAGATGAAGCATTTGCCATTAATTATTTTTAGCAATACCCTTGCTTTTTATAACAAGCATTTTGATTGTTTTTCTCATAGGGCTTCGTCACTTGTTCAACCATGTTTTTCATGGTGGCTATCGAGAATGAGTTTACTTTTTTTTTCAACAGCTTATTATCTTCAATCATCAACCTTAAAATGAGATCTTCAACTCCCACCTTCTTTCTCTTATGTTTAGGGTAGTTCTTAAAGTTTTTTCTAAGATGGTGGTACCTTCTCAATAATATTAGTTACTTAGAAAGATTCATTCAGAATTATCTATGCATTTTGAATATCTTGCAGGATGAATTAAAAATCTTGAACTTGACTCGTCACTATTATTGAATCAAGTATTTCAAAATTAAGAAATTTGTTGACTATGATTTTTTTTAAATCATCATCGTTATCCTTATATTTCCAATCCAATGATTTCCATATCGTCCTAGAACTATCAATAGATTTATACAAATCCTATGATATGTTTTCAAAACTATTCAAGATATAGTTCTTACACATGAAATCACTAAACTTTCATGTGTTAATAGCTATTATTATAGTGACATCAGATGTTTTTATGATAAATTTGTTATATCTTTTATTAAGAATTTTTTCAAGTTTAAGGTGATAAGATAGAAGAGTATCTTTTATTTTCACCTTTTAAAGTTCATACCATTTTACTTCCTATGTTTCTCGCCATGCATCATATAAGGTGATTCTCACTATCAAAATAATGTTCTAAGATGTCTGGTCATGCACCACAAATATGATAGTGGAATACTTCATATCAAAGCAATGCTTGTCAAAGCAATTTTTAATATTACAAAGTAATATTTCTAAACAAGAAACCAAGTAGGTTGATTGATTGGTCTTGCATTAACTAATAAAAATATTTTTTTTCTTTTTATTCCTCTTCATGTGAGAAAATAACATGCCACAAACTTTTAGTTATTTAGTTAAAACAAAATAATAAAACTCATCTTGTTTAGTTTTATGATTACATGTAACCAATAAATGATTTAAAATCATATAGGGACATATGCAACGAGTGCTTTTTTGTCCAATCAAATAATTTTAAATTATATAATTAATAAGTAATAAAAGTAGTGTATGGATGTGTGTGTAATTAACAAAATCCACTTGAATTAATTTTTTCATAAATTACTAATTAAATTATATTTTCAAAATAATTAAACTTTAAAACTTATCTTAAGATCATTTAATTTAAATTAAATTAAAAAAATTTTAATTTATTTTCTTAAAGATAAATAAAACTA
>Ga0325411_1008810_pt1 | contig 10871 bp, 6 predicted proteins | sample PopdelMetagenome_13_FD_206181 | JGI IMG/M metagenome (GOLD analysis project Ga0325411, IMG submission 206181) | Populus deltoides microbial communities from Bellville, Georgia, United States - Xylem-PdIQD-R4 | ecosystem: Host-associated > Plants > Phyllosphere > Stem > Wood/Secondary xylem...
TAACAAATCATTAGCTCTTTTGTTTTTTTTTTTTTTTTTTCAACACCGAAAGATCAATCATCAACCTCTATGCTACGTTTATGAGTGGTAGCTGTTTTTTTTAAAAAAAAAAAAAAACCAGTAAAAAAATAAAAAGAGAAACACTCGCGTTGAAACAACTTCTCTGCTGGTAAAACCTTTTGCGGTGGTGTATCCACTTTCAAACAGCAGCATGGAGACATCTTGATCCATACAAATTTATAGCAATTACGAAAGATTGGAATCTAAGCAAAGATTCAATGGATCATAATCTTGTCGCATGCTTGAAAAGACGCATCAACTCTCAAAAGTATTACACAGACGAAGATGCTCTGATCCACTAGCTATGAACTTAATTATCAAAGCTGAAAAGACATTACCAATGGAGGTTCAGGAGAATGTCAAACATGACTATTAATTCGTTTACTTGGGCAAAATCAAAGCAATATCTCCCAAATGATCTTCCCTTCGTCCTATCAGCCTATCACTGAAGCATATTGGAGGAGGGAGGGTCGTTTTTTGAAGCTTGATGGTGGAAGCCAATGGATATCCACTTTGAATCGATGCTTCTGCTTTTTAATAAAAAGTCGAATCACCTTCCCCACCCACCTCCATTAATATAAAATATTATTACTTAGTCAATAACTAACTACATATTATTGCACTAGAAGACTGATATTTCATCCACCATTAAGAATTAATTAAAAAAAGAAAGCATGCTAAGTTAGCTAGTCCTCGTTAGTATCAGTAATGGATATGCTCTCAAACCTCGAGTCAAAGCATGTCTTCAGCTGTCTCTTCGCTAGCCTAAAGGGAGACAAACTGTTTCAAAAGGTCTCCAATGGGAAATCTAGAGAAGGGGATCGGCTTGACACTACTAAAAATAGGAGAAATCTAGAGAAAGGGATCGACACTACTAAAAATAGGAGCTATTAGCATTTGAATTTAGCAATGGAATTATCCGTTGCTAAATTCAGTAATAAATTTGCAACCAATTACATATATATTATTTTTTTAATATTAGCAATGGATTTTAGCAATGAAAAATCCGTTGCAAACTTCACATTGAATTTAGCAACGGATTTTCCATTGCTAATTGAAAAAATAATTATTTAAATTTTAATATAAAACCAAAATTACGAACATCGTTAATTACACTTACTAAGATAAAATCTCAACTGTTTATTTTTCGCTGGCTTTGGTAAATCTACACCAGTACTCCCCCCCCACATTGAAATGCAAACAGAGACAAATTAACAAAACCAACAGATGAAAATTAATGATCTTCCACTCTTCCAGTCTCCTTCATCCCTAATAACATCGATCCATAACTGTAGAAAAATCACCCTCTCTTCATCGATTTGATTTTCCTTTATCCCAAACATTTCATCTTCTTCATGTCTTCAGCACACCTAATTTTTTTCTTCATCTTTTTCTCCTTCATCTGAACAGTTTCAATCTTTCTTTGTAAACCACCAAAAACACAGACTCATGGCAACATCGAACCAGACTCATCATTATCACCATAGAACATGCTGATTTACCCCTTCTCCTTGTAAATGGGTTGGGTTTTTCACGCTTTTCTTCAATAGTTCAGGTAATTAATTTAGGGTTTTTGTTTTTCTTTGTTGCAATTTAACTTACACTAAAAAAATTTCACCTAACTTTCCCAATCTCAGGTTTTTTCCTGTCCTGTAGATCCATCTCGGTCACCTGTAACTCAAGAACACATGTAACATTTTTTTTCGATACTTTGAATATTGGTTTTAGGCTATTAATTCGATAATATAAGGGTTTATGAAATGTTTTTACCATGATCTATAACCTAATTATGCATGTTTAATTGAAAATTTATCAAAACCCCCAATTTAATTTTTAGAGTTACAGTTCATAAATTGAATGACTTTAAGCTACTGGACTAATGCTGGTAATTCATGTGTCTAGAAGAGAGTGATCGATGGAAATTATGCATCAGTTCAATTTCTTCACTTTTACTGAGATGTTTTATGCTGTTATAACTTGCTACCCTGTTGTTTCAACTTTTTACCTTGTAATGCTCTACTTCTATAATTTTTAAGTGTTACAGCAGCATATGGATGCTGTTAAAATCTAGAGAGTCTAGTAACTAGTTAACCTGTGATGCATTTTCTTCTTCTGTAGCAGTCCAAGTGTTTCTTTTTTTCTTGCTATGATTTAATTGAGCATGCTTGCAAAGTTTTAATGCTGCCTTTTAGTCACAGCCAATCCAACTTGCTAGGATGTGGTGGTTGCTGATTCGTGTAGATATTTTTTCAAAATATGCAATTATTAGTTTTAGTTGCAGAACTTATACGCACTTATTTTCCTTGACAAAATTCAAATTTTGCAATCCTATTCATATTTCTAATATCATATCATTTTCTAAAATAATCCACCTTTTATTTTGTTGTGTTATGTAGGAGAAACCTCAACTATTTCAATTTGTTCCAAATTAAAAGCAGGTACCATTTGTTCAGACCACATTGTATTCACAAAGTTGTATTTATTGTGATAGATTCATAATTCTGTTTATCTGATTTATGCTATTATAGGTCAAGGCAGCACACCAACTTCTCAAGACTATTCCACATAGCTATGGGAGCAGGAGGGTTGATGGAGTTCCTGTTTTCAGCAAACAAATTTCAGATATTGCAATAGCTACCAAAGACGGGATTAAGTGGTGTGTATTGATTCTCTTGTATCAAAATTTAAATATGCATATTTAAATTTTCAGGGCATAGGACTGTTTTTTTTATTTATTTCCTTATTCAATTCCAGTTTGTATATTGGTTATATTCAATTAACTTTTCATGGCATAGGACTGTTTTTTTCCTTTCCTTATTCAATTCTAGTTTGTGTATAAAAAAATTAATTGAATGATTTTCTTTCATTAAATCTGATATTAAGTTTCTTTTTAGATGGAAATTATCAGATCAAAATGAAACCTGGAGATGACTAAATAATATATCAATTAACTACAAATTTATTTTGATTGTTGCTGGGAAGTCAGTAGTTCCTTGCTGTTAATTCCTGGTCATGTACTGATTTTCTATTGATCTGACTTTTGGTTAGCTAGGTTTATTTATAGCTAAGTTATTTATGCTATGCTTTTTGTACCTTGTTGTTCTGCTCTTTGAACTAAAAGCATCTCATTGGAATTTCATTTTATGTAAAGGCTCGGTTTTGTAGAAAAATTATGTCCTAACCATATAGATTCCAATTAAGTTATAGGTTTTAAGAGATAATAATTAGAGTAAATTATAATTTAGTCTATGCATTTTCTATGATTTTATAAGTTAGTCATTATATTTTTGAAAACCATAAGATATAATATTTCATATTAAAAGATTTATGTTGAAAATTAATTTTCATATGAAACTCACTTCAAATCTGTTCTGAAATATGCTCTTTTAACCATGTTTTTTATAAAAAAAAAAAATTTCTAACATTATGTGCTGGTGGGTGTTTCTTGGGTAGTTCTATGCCATATTGATGTGCTCTTTCAGGAGTGGAGGTCTTACAGTGTGGTGAGATGCTAATTTGGGGTCTATTTGGTTAGCAAGAAATGATGTGGTCTTTAACAATACTAAACCATATATGCTGAGATGAAATTTATTCTCGTATCTTTCATAGTGTTGCTAAGTGGATGAGGTCTGTTCATGGTTCCTTGTTATAAATTAAATGTTAGTTATTTTAAAATTTCAAAATAACTTTGTAATCTTATTCAAGATTGAAAATTTTTAGGCTAGATCTTAGAAGAAAAAAAATTGTTATGAGAAGACAATTGCCATGAGAATATAAAAACTAAACAGTACTTTAACTTGGATATTCTTTCTATTTTTCATAGTTTAACTTAGATTTGTTTTAAAGACTAGCAATTGATATAGCTAGATGGGTTTACCATACTGTTTATGTTTTTTATTTTTCCAGCAATATGAATGGCTTATTGGATCACAATATAAATCAATAGAGTTGGCTAAGTCTGATTGGGTTGCAACAAGAAAATCTCCATCTTGGGCCATTGATTATTGGGGCTTAGGTAAGTTTATTTTGCTCCATTTTTTGATAGTTGCTTAATTAGATTATGCTTAATTTGTCTGCTGGGCATGCCTATTGTAATCTTTTCAATTAATTGGAACTCTGCTTTTCATTGGGATAAGATTATGTATATTTAAATTTATTTTCCTTGTAGAACCTAGTTTTGGAGGTTTATGTAAACATGATGCTGGGATTATATTCAATTAACTTTTCTGGACATAGTACTGTGTTTTTTATTTCTGTTTTTACATATTGCTTCCTGAAGTTCATGTTTTTGGTAATTTTCCTCTTAAGAAGAATAAGAATAAGCCTCGGTCTTTTTTATTTAATTTCAAAACCATTAGAGGCCCAAATCTCATTTTGATTATTTGGTAGAGTCATCATATCTCAGTTCATCATATCGAGCATTGCAACAGGAGATAAAGGATAAAGAAGAGGAGATAAAGAAAAAAAATGATTTTATTCTTGAAATGAAACGGCAGATGGATTCCATGCAAGAATATCTTGTGAACAATCTTGGATACCATGGTGGGACATCAAATATTGGCCAAGGTATGCCTTCACCTATGGCTTTCCAGATAATGACATCTATGGGTCCCACATCTCAACCACTTTATCGACCTACACCTCAATCACTATATCCTGATCAATCTTGTGTCGATCCACAATATAATGGTTTGTCTTCGTAACCAGCACCATGATTGTATCTTTTGTCGTTTTTTTAATTGTATTTCGACTTAATTGTATTAATGCAAGTTTGACTAAATTTTTATAATATGAATATTATTTTTATTTCATTTTTTATTAGTTATACAATTATTTTTAATATTAATATATGTTGGTTCTATATATTCTACAACTTTTAAAATATCCATAAATAATTAATTAAACAAATTAAAAGTCATTTTAATAAATAAATAAAAATTAATTTAATAAAAATAATATACTCAGCAACGAATTATCCGTTGCTGATTCCCAAAATTAGCAACGGAATTTCCGTTGCTAAAATTGCAACAGAAAATCCGTTGTTGGTTGTTAGCATCGGATTATCCATTGCTAATTGTAAGCAACGAAATTTTCGTTGCTGATTCCGTTGCTAAATTATGTTAGTAACGGATTTTAGTATTATTTGCAACGGAATAGTCCATTGCTAATTACTATATTTTTTAGTAGTGGGAGTTTTGATTATGAAGGAGAAGGATATGAATCATTTTTTGGGAATTTAGCAAACCTTCTACCTTGTCTTGTATCGTTAACAGCTCATTGTTCTCTTTTTTTTTTTCTCTTGCATGGAGGAGGAGGGCCGGGATGGTGCTGCTGACTAGGAATAAACTCATCACAAGAACAAGAACAAAAAAACAAATAGTAAATTAAACTATAATGACGTTGATCAACACTTCATTTATTAAATTATTGCGTGAACTGTTATATATTTTATTCTTAATTATTTGCTCAACAGGAGGATGAACGGGATATGTTCCACCTAGTTATGTCTAAATAGCCTCTTTAAAAATTCTTCCTCAATATTTGTTTTTTAATCAAATACGTGTCGGCATATGTTTTAGGTTTACATCCATGATATATGAACAAGACAAAAAAGGAATAGGATATGTTCCACGTGGGATAGTCTTGGCTGTCCATGTATTGATAACCATTATTTCATTTAAGGCTGTTTGTTTGTTGGAAAGTAGTTTCTTTTTAAAAAATAAATTTTAAAAAAATAAATTATTTTTTGATGTTTGGTAATATAATGGAAAATCAGTCGGAAAATATTTTCTAGTATTTGATTATGTCATGAAAAATGAGTTGGAAAATAGCTTATTAATGTTTTATTTTTCTCAAGTTTATTAAAATAATGAGTAACAAATCTTACAAATTAAGAAGTTGAATGACAATGAAATTGGAAAAAAATATAATTTCATAAATTATCTCAAATAAAATAAATAATAATCAAATAATAGAAATCAAATCTAAAAAACAAAAAAAAATGAAAGATGAAGAAATTAAAATAATAATAATTAACATTTCATAAATTATTTCAAAAAAAATAAGTAACAATCAAAAGAATGAGAACAAAATTTGATAGATAAAAAATTTCAATAAAAAAATGATAAGGGAAAAGCGAATAACAATTATAAAAATGAGGACCAAAGTTAGTATAAAAATTAAATTTTAAGAGATGAAATTGAAAAATAAATATTCAAAATAAAATATATACATATATAGCAATCAAAAGTTTGAGGACCAAATTTGATATAATCAGCAAATAATATGACATTTCTAAATTTTTCACAACTTCTGAAAAGTGTTTTCCGCCTAAATTTTCCAGGAAAACACTTTCCTGGAAACCAAGCCAAATTTTTCTTTAATTTGACTGGAAAATGTTTTCTGTTGACAAACTTTCTTAATATGAAACAAATACAGGAAAGTTTAGAAAGTGATTTTCCAAAAAGTGAATTCTGGGAAACAAACATAGCCTAAAGAAAGCATAGAGAACCAGTATCTGCCATGCCCCTTGCCACAGTAACACCCCTTCAATGAATAAAAAAAAATACTAGTCGTCGACCCAAGCTATGCCATGGCTTCTTCTTTTTACGTTAAAATAATGTTTAGATAGTACAATCATTTTTTTTTAATGAAATTATGACTTAAATTTTAGACTAGACAATAAAAAAATAGAAATAACAATAAATAGATTAGATTTAAAAAAAAGTGATAATGATAATATAGGGAAAAAAATTGTAAATAGAAACAAACAATGTTGCTTAATTCTCATCTCATTAAATTTCAAAAAGAAAATAATTGGGTAAAAAAAACAAAGAAATAGCTTGAGTCAATCCGAATTAGCATGTCGACAAACCTATAACTCAGGGAATAAAAGGCAAGTCAACCTGAGTTAACCCGCCAAACTTATGGTCTAGGTCATGAGATTGGAAAAACCTGGTAGAAATGAAAACCTAAAAATTATAAAGCTAAAAAGAAAATAAGGAAAAAAAACAATGTTAACCCACATTAACTTTTCCAACCCGTGGCCCAGGCTATTAAACCGAAAACATCATATCTGAAAAACCATAAATCCCAATTCTCAATCAATTAAACGTTGAAGGATTAACTTGGAAAAAGAATATCAATTACATAAATGGATCCAAAAAAAATGACAATTAAAAAAATAAAGATCCAAATTGAAATACCAATTTTTTTTTATTGAAGGGTGAAATTGAAAAGAAATTATTTCTACAAAAGGCTAAAAAAACAAAAAAAAAATAAGATCAAATTAAAAATAATAAGCAACTTGGGATGGAATAATGAAATTGAAAACAAATATAACTTCTACAAAAGGGCTTAGAACAAAAATTAGAAATAAAAAGAATAAGGACTGAAGTAGAAATATCAACAATAAAGAGAGCCAAACTATAATTTTTTAGGGAAGAGAGAGAAGAAGAAGAAAGAAAAAAAAAGAAAGACCAACAAGTGACAAATTAGACCACCACCTTTGACATGCACCACTCCACCAAGAAAAAGACGTGGCGACGCTTCCAATGATAGGGTCAAAGGGCATTTTTGGACGTTGAAAGGCATCACACTAGTCAATTGAAGGGCTAAGGTGCCTACCACGCGCCTGAGAGTCCGCCACACGCGTCATACCTTTTTATTTCTTTAATTAATTTTTATATTTTATCACATACCAAATTGCCCATAAGTTTAATTGATAATATCAAAAAACAACTATTGCAAAAAGACTAAAAAAAGCCTCGGATGCAAGTTTTAAAACTTTTGTTTTTACAATCATTTTGATCGTTTCATCATGCTTTTTAATTTTTTATTATTTTTTATGTGGTAAGATACCAAATTGCTCCTATACTGACATTATAATAACGAAAAAATCATTTTACAAATATAAAAATGTCCATTGACACCAGTTTTAAAATGTTTTTCCTTTCGATTGTATTTTGATTGTTTTACTATGCAATTAAAATAAAAAAAAATGATTTGAACCTAGTCAATTTGGTAATGACTAATGGGCCTTGTGAAAAGACTTAAATGCTCCTAGAAGCTAGTGTTGATTTTTTTTGTGGAGGGACAAAATCATCATTACACTGTTCACTGGAACAATGTAAAAGGTCTTAAAGAACGATGTTTTTCAAAAGGAGTTAAACTTTTGTTTATTAACAAGTTAACCTGAGTTGACTCGGTTTTTTTGGCCTTTTTTAATTGATTTTTTTTTAATTTTATTGTTCAACATTTTTATCAGGAATTGAGCTGCCTAATTTATCTTAATGTTTTTCGATAAGGTTATCCTGGCTTCATAACCTAGATTGACTTAGGTCGTATTTTTTTGACCTTTTTTATTGGGTTTTTTTTTTCAATTTCATCATTCAAACTTAAAGAGAAGGTGAATTCACAGTTCATCTCTTTAAAAAGCTTCATTCACTAGAGTAAACTGACGTATGTCATAAACTGCACAATGCTTACCTAGTTAGAAAATTGAGTAGGTTTCCTAGTAATTCTAGTATGGATCACTGAAAAGCAATAAAAAGAGTATCCAAGTATATGAGGTACACCTTAAACTATAGGCTACACTATACTAGTTACTCGATGATAGTTGAAAGGTATAGTGATGCAAATCGGATATCCGATACTAAGGATTCAAAATCCACTAATGGATATTAATTTTTCATACTTGGTGGAGCAGTTGTATCATGAAAATCATTTATGCAAATATGTATCGTAAGATCCACAATGAAATCAAAGTTTCTTGCTCTCGTTAAAGTGGAGAAGAAGTCAAGTGACTTGGAATTTTCTTATAGGATATTCCATGCTAGCCAAAACCAGTGCTAACAATTTGTGTCCATTGCAACATTCAGTCTATAATTGGAAAGGGCACAAAGTAATATGTATAATGGTAAGTATAGATATATTCGTACATCATGAACATAATATCATTAATTAAACATTTGTACTCAAATAAAATTATTTTCATTGACTATGTAAAGTCAAAGGAAAATATTGTAAATTCATCAACAAAAGGTTTATTAAGAGAGCTTGTGTATAATTTATTGAGGAATGGGCTTAAAGCCTTTAAAAATAAAAGAGTGTAATAATGGTAACCATATCTAATTGATTGGAGGTTCTAAGATCTAGATTTAAATTGAAAACTAAGTCATATAACATTCTGAGTAACGCTAAAAAATTATTATTTATTGCTTATTTGTATGATGAAATAAATGCTAGATGCAACGTAACAAAGGATGAATTGTGCTTTTAATGATTTTTATATCTTGATATATCAAGTGAAGTATAACATAATACTTTTAATAAAAAGATCATATATAGGAGTAAGAAATGTGATCGTTCCTTTAAGAATTTTAAAAGGGTTGAACCCTCTAAAGTATTTATGAAACTTGGAGTTTTTCAGAGCTAAAATAAACACAACCGTGAAAACAAAAAAACTTCTAGGTAGAGAACCATGTGAATATTATTATCTTGGTTTATATAAAAAAATTAAATAGTTCAAAACATCACATTCACTATTTAGCAAGTAAATCCGATAATATTTTACTGAGAAAGGTTTAAAGCCAAAAGTTACCTATCATAATGTTGTGATCAACCAAATCAACATTTCTATACGAATCTTCGAATCATTTTTAAATTAGCCAGACAATGTCTATTCATGTAAGGGATTGTTGAATATTTTATTAAAAATATGGTTAATGTGCTCATTTGAGACTAAATTAAAAAAGTGGTCCACTTACTTTTAGAGTTAAAACTTTGTTGAAATCTAATCTCTAATATAAATTTTTTATTATGAAACATTAACAAGATTTTAAAAAATTATAGGTGAATGAGAAATTGATTTCAAATAACCTTTAGTTGACATGTTTTGGTAAAACCTAAAACCCTTTTAAAAAATCTTATTTCATATAGGAAAGAAATAAAACTTTATTGGTGTTTATATAGCGGAAAGTTGAAAAGTTAAAATTGGATCCAAAAGGTACCTAAGCTTTGAGAGGGAAGAGGTTTTAAGTAAAGTGGCTTTGGGCTAAAACTCACACAAGCACGACCCGACACAACCAAACTCGTACTCGAGCTTCGAGCAGGGCTTGGGCCTAGGCATAAGTTTATTATAAAATAATTTTCTAAGTTATAAAAGATTATTTTTTGTCAATTTAAAATTAGGCTTGAGTATTGTTCATGAAGAATTATTTCTTCTAGCTCGACCTATTGTTTTGTATAGCCCTTGAATGTATAATTAGTTTTTCTATAACTGTTTTTACAAAATCTAAACAATGTTTTAGGACCTCCAAATTAAATAAAAAAATGTTCAAGTTTAATTTTGGCTTATGAAAGTTAATCGAGGTTGATAATTGAGGGGTTTTCATTAGCTTATGGTCCCTAAATTTCTCTATATAAAGAGGTTAGAGAAGAGTGTTTGGTGTTGGTTTTTCTGCATTTTTTGGAAAGATTTTCTACAAGAATTTTAACTTTTTTTTACCTGATTTTCCAGCATTTTCTTTTCTGGTTTTTAAGCTATATTTCTTTTTAATGTTCCTCTCAATCTAGAGTTTAAGATTAATCCTTGTAGAGATATCTCGAGTATTGGTTATTTAACATTGTTTAGGAGTGCAATTAAACACGATAGTGCTTAAGTATACATGCTAAGATTGTATTCGAAGTCTATATATTTGTTTAGATTACAAAGTTCTTATATGTTTACATAATTATAAACTAATGCTCTCTTGTTTAATAATCTATTTGTCTAGTAATTTTGGACAGCAGAAAATTAGTCACATTGGCCC
>Ga0325411_1008813_pt1 | contig 10868 bp, 3 predicted proteins | sample PopdelMetagenome_13_FD_206181 | JGI IMG/M metagenome (GOLD analysis project Ga0325411, IMG submission 206181) | Populus deltoides microbial communities from Bellville, Georgia, United States - Xylem-PdIQD-R4 | ecosystem: Host-associated > Plants > Phyllosphere > Stem > Wood/Secondary xylem...
AGTCCATAGTGTTTTGTGAGGGGATCCACAATACAAATTACACAAGTGATTCCCCCACACATTTAGATTTTGTTATAATTAAATTTTATGTTGCTTTTTTTAAGTATATATAATTTTATTTTATTTGGTTAAAAGAATTGGTTTCTATATACACCATGCTTATTTTAATAAAATCTTGAGATTTCACAGCATTTTTAACTAAGAAGACTAATATTTTAAAATTAAAAAAATATAAGGAATTAACAAAATAATTAGTTATTGACTTTTTATTTAATTATATAAATAACCAAGTGATATTGCAAGCAATAACATGTTAGTATTATTCATAAAAGTGATGACTACTAGTTGTTTACTAGATTGGTAACTTGTGCTATACTATGGGCTGAGCTGAATTTCCCCAACATAAAAAAAAAAAATTCTTAGGAAACACCAACATTTTTAAATAGAAAAGTCCAAGAATCGAGTAATTGACTCGGTTTGGTTTAATAAGGTTAGTTAATTTAATAATATGATTAAAAAAAATAAACAATTACAATAAATAAACCGAACCAAACAAAAAAATGGACAATGATCAAGTCGAGATAAACTCTTACCAATATTATGAAAAAATATCCTCCTAATTTGTTAAAAAGCCTTCGTGATCTTATTTGATAACAAAGAAAAAAATTAAATGAGAATGTGTTAACTCCATAGAAAAACAATATATATATATATATATATATATATATATATATATATATATATATATATATATATATATATAAGCTTAATTCCCAGCACATCAAATATTGACGGACTAAAGATTAAAAAGGACACAAAAAACAACTCGTGACCACTTAAGTCAGCTTCTCAAATCCATGATCTAGTTATGAGACAATAATAACCCCATAAAAAAAACAAATTAAATAGAATTATGAGCTCAATTAACAAATAACTCAATGTTGATAGAGAAAACTTAAAAAAATAAGCAACGAAAAAAAATATATGAGTCAATCCGGGTTGACCTGCCAAGCTTGTGACCTGAAACATGAGATTGAGATAACCATATAGAAAGAAAAATGAAAAATATAATGAATTTTAATCCCCAACCAACCCAATATTGAAGGATAAAATTGATATAAAAGATCAATTTTAAAAAAGGATCTAAAAAATATCAAAGTCAACATGGGCTAATCTTTGAAACTCGTGACCCGAGGTATGAGGCTGGGACTAACCCAATAAAAAGTAAACCTAAAAAATCATGAAGTCAAATTCTCAATCAACTAAAAGTTAAGGGATGAAATTTAAACAAAAAATCCAATATAAAAAAGAGGATTCAAAACACTACAATAGAAATCAAAAAAATAAGGATCAAATTTGATCTAGAAATAAAATGATGCCAAATGCTGAGGGATTAAATTTAAAAAAATAATTAAGAAAAGGATCAAAACACAAATAGCAATTAAAAGTATTAGGACCAAATTTGATATAAAAATAAAATGAAACCAAATGCTAAGGGATGGACTAAAAAACAAAATCAATAAAAAACGGAATTCAAAACAAAACAAAAAGGAATTAAAAAAATGAGTACTAAATTCGATATAAAAACAAAATGGTATGACACTTTTAAATTTTGGTAAGCAAGTGTGAGTCTCAATGAAAGAAGAGAGAAAATATAGAGAAAAAAAAGCCATTAAAGCCCTATTACCCTGCCTTCATCAACAAACATTAGGCCACCTTGAAGAGCTTGGAGTGCCGCTTCCAACTACCGTGGCAGCTAGTGTTTGGTCACCAGAAAAAGTCGTACACGCTGCTGCAACGTGGCGAGCTTCTTCCACCTGCTAACATGTGCCTAGTATGTAAATATAAAGGTATGTAAAACAATGACCAAGACCAATTACAAACCAAAGCAATTTTAAAGACCAAACAAGATGACAAAGAAATTGAGAGATCAAACCGTAAAAAATCCAAAGGATCAATAAAAAAAAAGAAAACACTGTTACAGTCTATCATCAAAGTATAAGGAGGCTTGATTTTTTTTTTCTAACATATAAACAATAACGCTATTTAATTTGGTATACCACTTAATTCTACTCATATTATTATTTTTTATTAAGTTAGGTGTTTATTAATTCAAAACGAAAGACGTCAGCTTAAATGATTAAAGAATCCTTATTATGCCTCCGTTTGCGCCTAGAAAGTAATTAAATGTGATAAAGATATACTTGTGATTGGCAACATTCTGTTAAATAACAATCTATTCATAGGTTTTGGCAATGATGACTTTACAAATCCCTTGTGATTTAACAACTTTTTTTTTAATTCATATGATGTATCTAGATCAGTTTATGTTTATCTCAATTAATTTTTACGGGTTTTAAAATTAATGACTAGTTAAATCTCTAGTAATTATTAATATTAATAATTATAAAACTCGAATTTAAAATAAAATAAAAAAACAAATCTTTTTATTTAAAATTTTTATAACTGATTTATCTACTAGATGGTTTGAGGTAACACTTTGTTTGGTCTCACAGAAGCATACAAAAGATAAAGGCAAACATATTGTCAAAAGAAAGAAAAAGAAAGAAAGAAAGAAAGGTAGATGATTACGAGAAAGCAAACAGCAGTCTTCCTCCTCAGGAATTTCCCTTGGATGCTCGTTTCCATCCTATATTCAACCAAGCAATGACAGTAGCTAGGGTGGTTTTTTACGAGTCACAATCTTAGGTGTTCCATCAAATTATGTTATCTTGTCTCACCTTTTCCTTTTCACTTTTTCGGCTCATTGCTGACCATTATTTTGTTTCCTGTGTATATGAACGATTGCTTGCATTTTCGACACTTAAAGTGACCTGAAACCACATACATCTACGGTTATTATTATTATTATTATTATTATTTATCACTTGGTAGGGTTAAATTAACGGCCACCACTACATTTTAGTTTTTTTTAGAAAAAAAATTGATTAATAGATATAAAAGTGGATGAACTCACTACGATAGTAAACATGCTGCTGCCATTGTTGGGATATACATGCTGCTGCGATTTTGGGCATGATTTTATACTAGATCCATCTCCAGTTATCTTGTAGCATTCTCAAGACTTCAGAAGTATTACTATGAACATCCAAATTTTATATAAGAGAAGAAGGTTCATGAACATGTCAAAATCAAACGATGTCGAGACTGATACGAAGGAAATTTTGATAATGTCGACAAGGCCTTTAAATTTGAACCCCAAAAATGAAGAACTTTTGTCATCTTTGACGTATAAACATAATCACGTGGTCCACTAATCAATTTATTTTCCTCAGTATTTAATATATGATGGATTTCTGTCTATACATGACAATTTGACACCAAATTTCAAGTAACTAGCATGATAGTGATGTAACATAGTTAATTAACTCTTACCAAAGCATCTGGTTCTAATATCCATGTGGAATAATTAGGTAGCATAATTTCTAGGGATGTAATTTAATTGATCAGATTTTAGATTTGTTTTCTAGAGGTCACTACTTCGAGTTTAAAAAATCTACAGTCATTAAAAATTTACATAATTATTAATTTTAAGACCCGTAAAATTAATCAAGATTCCAAATATTCAATAACTACTTCGTAACTAGGGAGCACTGTTGAGATTGAGACAGTATTTTAAAAATAATTAACGAAGGAATCATGCTGCTGCATATGTATCGAGTACACATGTATAGAAACTCACGCTTGAAACACCTCGTGCTAAGAGTTCCTTTATTTGTTTTTGGGAAAAGTCCGTTTTCTCATCGAGATCATTTAAGACATAATTAGATTTGAATATCTGAATCTTATGTTTATTAAACAACAAGAGTGAGAGGTAGCATTTTGGACTCTTGGAAAAGTAATCTGGGGATTTGATGAAAAGAACAAAGAGTCCAGAAAACGAATTGGCCAGGAGCTTTGATTCTATAGATAATTAACACAAATCCATTTATAAAGTATTTAATCAATCTTAATTAACCATAAGTGGTGTTTGCTGAAGTCTTTGCAAACTAAACGACTTGATTCTCCTTGCTGCTTAAGGAATGAAAGTATAATATTGCTTGCTTTGTTTATTAGGCAAGATTTTGGCTGGTTTAGGCGCAACCTAGGTATACTATGCAGCTCATTCTTGCTAGCTGAGATCAACTTGGAAGCTTTTAAGTACAAGGATGGGAGGGATTCCTTGTGATCATAATTAAGATCGATCGATAAATTCTACATTTTATTTACTTACTTGTCTAAATTTGTCACTTGCATGTATTTACTTTATTATGCTACTTCCAGAAAGTCCGTGGTCTTGGTATTCGTTTAAGAAATAATTTAGGCTTCATTAATTTCCGAAAACATCATCTGAGATGATTTTTTCTGATGATTTTTGTGTAATACAGGAGTCGTAATTTGTTCTTTCACTTTCAAAGTGCTAATCCTAATTTGGCTTGGCACATATACAGGTGCCAGAACTTGGGTTTTACCCCCACATAAGTACCTCTACGTTTTAAATTATTTTGATTAAGCCCGCTATTGTCTTGTGGTTTGATTGAGCCCCTGTAAGCTATACAGCTTCTTAATGCGACCTCCTCCATCGTCAATAAAAAAAAATAGTAACCAACTTTGAATTAAAAAATATAAGTGATGAGTAAATTTTATTTATTTATTTATTGTAAATGTATGAATCTGACACACATGTCAGATTCAATACGCTTGAATTTGGTAGTACGTCAAGTTCAAGGTAGCGTGGGTCTGGCACACGTGCAAGACCTAATACGCTTGAACTTGGTAATACGTCAAGTTCAAGGTAGCGTGGGTCTGGCACATGTGCAAGGCCCAATATATTTGGATTTGATTGTCAGCCAAGTTTAAGGCACTTAGAATTGCCGGTGTGTCAAGCCCAAGATAGTAACATCGATCTAGCACACATGACAAACCCAATACGCTTGGACTTGATAGTTAGTCAAGTTGTGGCGTGAGTCTGGCACACATGCTAGACCTAATGTGCTTGGACTTCGCAGTGCGCCAAGTCCAAGGTAACATGAGTTTGGCACTCATGTTAGATTCAATATGCTTGGACTTGACAGTCAACCAAGTCCAAGGTACTTGGACTTGACAGTGTGCAAAGCTCAAGATAGTATGGGTCTAGCATGCATATTAGACCTATGGTGTTTGGACTTGGCAGTTACCCAAGTCCAAGATAATTATCATCAGGGAAGAACTCACCTCTATAGGGTTAACTATATTTATCGTCTTAAACTCTTAATCTCTCTACATCTTTCTAGGTGTTTAAAAGTCTTCCGTGAACCCACCATATTCTTATCAGGTAAGGGATATTTATCTCTCATTCAATGCTATCAGGCTAATTACTCTACAAGCCCTTCTTTTATAGGCTATAAATACACCATAAAAGCTTTATAACAAAGGGTAAGGTTCACAATCTTAAACTCTTTACAACCTTTATATTTGATAATATACTATATTTACCATATATTTACCATCAGAAAATAAAACATTCCTCCAATTAGGATTGTTTTTCTTGTAAGTATTCAATACCACCTTAATGGATTTGGAGTTCTTTAGATTGAGAAGAAATCTTCCAAATACTTAATGTATAAATCAGCTACTATCCCAAACACCAAAAAACTTTTTATTTTTATGTTCCTGGATATTTGAAATTCATCACTAAGCTAAATGAAATTAAAACAAAAATTATTCAACACAAACTTAATTACAAAGATAAATCGAAATCATTCAAAACTTTATTCAATATCAATATATTATACCAATTTTATTCAATTCCCGAGCCTAAATATATTCAAATTTCCTTTTCTTTTTTATGGATTTTTTAATGTAAAACATCTTAAAAAAAACCCAAGTGCAATGCTGAACACTTCACAAAACTAACAAGAAAAGTAATTGTTGTTGTTTTTCCTTTTTATTTAAATTTTAAATTTATTTTTTTATATTTGTATATAAAAGGACACTTGTTAATATTTTATTTGGTCAATTTTATTAGATAATAATCGACTAAGTGGTAGAGACCATGTTATAGGCAATGGATAACATACATGAGCTCAACCAAAGCCAGAAGATAGTAGAGTGACTCAATATAAAAAAATTTAAAAAGTATAGTAGGTAAAACTCGTCCAACTTGGCAGGTGATTATAAATATTTGTTATGCATCAAGCTTTTACAAAAGCCTGCTGGTCATTTGGGCCTGGCTGGCTAGAATTCCAAATTGTTCGGCCTTGGCCTGGCTGGCTAGAATTCCAAATTTTCGGCCTTGGCCTGGCTGGCTAGAGTTCTGTTTTATTGTTCTTAGTTGGTTACAAAGACTCCCAAATAGTCTACGCAAGTGAAAATTCAATTCCAAAAAGTACTAGAAGTGAATACCAGTCGGATCTTCTCAGGCTTGAATTCCCACCTCCAATTCCATGCCTTTCAACATCTTGGTAGCCTTCTTTGTATTCCGGTTCCTTGCTCTGAGATACCTTGATATTGATGCATCAGAATAAAGTACTGGAAACATATTGGCAATAGGACCAAGGATCTTCCTAACATCATTGATCTGAAGAGAAGGGAAGAAAGCCAGTTCCCTCCGACATATTTGATTTGAAAAGAATAGCCCTCCAAGTAAGTGGTAGACTATGCACTGTTCCCAGTTAGAAGGTAGTGAACCATAGAGAAGAAGCAAAAATGTCACTGAAGAAGGATCATGCTTTTATTTTTGCTTGCTGGTAAGTATTCATAGTAAGACTCGTTTCTCATGATGCAGAAAAGATTAAAAGAACTGACTATAGAAGAGGGAACACTAGAAGCTGACACCCCTGTCATTGTGTTAAGAAAGTATTGTTAGTAAAGGATTCAAATCGATAATTGAAGCCATCAAATTCATTGTTGAACCATCGTTCCACATGATAGGAACCAATTGACGTCACCTTCAGGAAACAATACTTCATCCTCCAAAAATCTCAACGTTCATTTTTTATATCGAAGTAAAAACAAAAATGGGTGCTTAAAGCTACTGTAAGTCGTTACATATTATAACTTAGCTGTTGTTCTTTAGATGACAAAGACTTTTATGTACCGCTTCTCTTCCTTGCAACTTTCTGGTAGAAATCTTTGCAAAATTTAGAGAAGCTTGTGCCAGTTGAAACCAACATTTAATAATCAATGAATTCGAGTATCAACCACTCTCCCAAAAATATCTCGGGAAGGTCGCAAGTCATGTTTTAGTTCATGATGGTGCATGATTATGTTTTTTTTTTTTTTAATAAATAAAATGTTTTTAAACTTACATCCGGATACTTTAACAAAGTGCACGTCAATCCAAGTTTGGAAAGTGTCAGAACAACAAACGAGGGGCAAGATCACAGGTTGATGACAAATTATCACTCTCCAAGCAGTAGTAGATGATGTCAGGTCTCTCAAAACAACAAAATAGAAGCGAGATCACGAACTGGGGACAAAATCAAATGCCAGGGAAAAGTTATCACTCTTTAAGCATTAACAAATGGCGCAGGGTCTCTTAGAATGGTAAACACAGAGGGCGGTAATTATTGTATAAGGCTCAAGCAGTAGGATGAAGGTACCACAATAGCACAAGCATCTAGATGGATGTCGTAACCAAGCAAGACTCGAGCAGGCTAGTGAGCTAAGTAAGCAGGAAGTCATCAAGAAATGAGTGGAAAATTTCAATTATCAATGGGGAACTTGAGCAGGCTAGTGAGCTAAGTGGCAGGAAGACATCAAGAAATAAGTGGAAAATTTCAATTATCAATGGGGAAGTTGGATCTTGATTGAAAGAAAGATCTATATTTCTAGCATGTAAGCGTTCATTTGGTTTCCTAACCCCTGATGAATGTACTGTGCAATTCTCTGCAGAGGAGTTTCAGAAAGCCCATTTAAAAATCTGTCCTTTGCAAGTTCTCATTGAATTTGAATTCAGCAAAGTTTCTTTTGATTTTGAGCCCATTCATTTTGAGCCCAATCAGCATTTTTTTTTTCTTTTAAAACCTAACAAGGCTCCATTAAATTTTAGCCTAACTAAGCTCTAACAATTTAAGTTAAACCTTGTAATTGTAATTTGAAGGCTTCAACACTTAGTCTTAGATTGCTATCACTAAATTTTCATTGACCCATTTTAAATCTCATTGGTAGCCTCTCAATTTGGTTAAAATTTTATGAGATTGGTTGCTTATTGATTTGATCAAATTCGAAATTTTATAAAGTTAGTCGTGTTTTGATTTGATTTGACCAACCTCTTGATTTAACCAAATTGAGAATTTTATGAAGTTGGTCATAATTAATACTTAGAGGGTAAGAACTCTTAAACCCACTTGTAAAGAAAAAACAACCCAATAAAACTAAAATTAAATTACGATAAAGAATCTGACATAATAATTATTTAAACCAAGACACTAAAGTTATTGAATGAAAAAAGACCTTAGCCCTATGATTATAAGGAATCATAAACTGGAAATTTAAGAAGAACACTACAAAGACAACTGATCTATGATATGTCAATGAAAAGTACGATGAAAAACCTGAAGTATGAGCATAACCTTGCACACACATAATTTTATTCTAAAATAAACCAAGTCTCCAAAAACCTAAATACAAGATAAAAAAAACCCTATTTATATTATGTAAAAACATCATAAACAAAACTGAAAAGATAATAAAATAGAAAACAATATCATAAACCAACTAGAAAAATAGTGTAATTCTTTTATAGTAACTTCTAAACTTTATCACAAGGCCTTCCTAAACTTCAATTATTGTGATATTTAAAGCCTGTAGACAATAAGACGTTTGGAATATTCTAGAAACCTTTTAGATCAATTTAACAGTCAGCTCAAAAGTTATATTTGTTAGTATAAACTTGAGTATTAGAAAAAATAAGCCAAAATCACCTATAATATCCTTGAAAAATAAGGATTGTTGCCTAATTGATCTTATTGAAAAGTAAGGAATTCTTGAAAAATAAAAATTCTATATGTAATTAAATCCTTACTTTGTAAGAATCCACAAATCATATGAATAACAGTCTTGTTCTAACTTTCCTTGTTTGATGGTAGATTTCAAGCTCAACTTTAAACACATTGTTCTTTGTCGTCTAGATGAGTTAATGGACCCACCATATATGGATGGGAAGTTTGAGATATTTAGTTTTCATCCCAACTCGAATCGCAATAAAATACCACTTATAGTTTTTTATATAGCCCAAATAGTACACAATGGTCCAATATAGCACATATGCAACTTTTTAACTCAAACATCTTGAATCAACCAAATCAATTCCTCTTTCATCTTTTTAGTTTAAGACCTTGTAATTGATTCAATTGACACTTCTAATGGATCCTTTGATGATACTCATTGATTTTCATCATGTTTCCTTTGATTTATTTAAATTTTATATTGTGGTTGTTCACCTCTTGATTTGACCATTTAAATTTTAAGTTGAGATTGGTCGATTCTTATTTGTCCATTTAATTTTGCAAAAGTTACGTTCACCATCCTATAGTTTGATCTAAAAATCACCTTGCAACCACTTTTTCAAATATTATACTATCCATCTTGAACTTTGATGCCTGGTAAAACTTTATATCCACAAGAGTAGGTGCCAGAAAAAAAAAAAACAAAAATGTTTTTTATTTACAAAATTATCATTATATTTGAAATAATTACTAAAGAATACCTAAAGCCTAAAAATGACAAAAATTCCACTATATAGCTTTTAGGATTAATTTCTTGAAACCAACCTTTTTTGGTTTTAGGGTCTGTTTGGCATTGCGTTTGTAACTGCGTTTCGTCAAATTTTGAATTTGTTTTTTGCTAAAATTGAGTGCGGTTTGTACTTTTTGAATCGTTTTGATGTGCTGATATCAAAAATGATTTTTAAAAAATAAAAAAACATCATTGGCATGTATTTCGGCACGAAAAGTTATTTGAAAAGCAACCGCAACCACACTGCCAAACAAGCTTTAAAAGAAAAGTTGTTGTTGCTCGTTGTAGGATGAATTACAAAAATACCATTAATTTGAATAATTTAATTATTATTTTCATTTTCAAACCACATTAAGCTCTTTTAGCCACTCAAAAAATCTATCAACCTCTTCATCATCATCCCCATATATATATATATATATATTCCTTTTTTTCATCAAAACCTATCAAAATTTCACAAGATAAATAACCATAGCCAATCAATTTTCACCACAACTTATCGGCAACATTTCCTTTTCTATTTTCACCATAATTTCATCAAATACAACCACTCAAAATTCAACAATTCACAATTGTTCTTGAGTTATTGGTCACATTTTATTAGTTTAGTTATAAACTAACTATTTTGCTTGTATGTTGTCGTGGAGAATTTTTTTAAGATCTATTTTTATTTAATTATGTTCTAATTAAAATAGGTATTAATAAAAGAAAAACAATGAATAAATTTATGGAGAAAATATATATTTTATTCAAAATTTTATTTTCTTATTTGTGTAATTTGTTTTGACAATAAAATGTCTTTTTTATTACTAACATGGTTTATTGAATAAAAATTAATGAAAATTAAAAAATATTCAAAAACTATCTTTCTTTATTCATGTATTTATTTTTTGTTTCGATGAAAACATGTGTTTTTTTAGTCAAAGACATTATTTTTTTAAATAGAAACTTATTATAATCATAAAACAAGTTTTAATCAAAAATATAAAACAAAATCATATATTGACCATTTTTAAGCATTTCTATGAAATAAGAATAATAAATATAAGAACATTACATAATTAACAAAAATAGATATTTTATTTTTATTGAATATTAACAAAAAAGAGCTTTTAAAAAAACAATTGTGTATTAAGTTAGTACATAAT
>Ga0325411_1008818_pt1 | contig 10865 bp, 8 predicted proteins | sample PopdelMetagenome_13_FD_206181 | JGI IMG/M metagenome (GOLD analysis project Ga0325411, IMG submission 206181) | Populus deltoides microbial communities from Bellville, Georgia, United States - Xylem-PdIQD-R4 | ecosystem: Host-associated > Plants > Phyllosphere > Stem > Wood/Secondary xylem...
GTCCACTTTCCCATTTCCTTTCCAAGAAAACAAACCATCAGAATCCTTCCTTCGACGACGAAACAAGTTCTTGAAAGGACATTTAAGATTCGATCCCCACTCTTGACTGTTTCCTTTTGCGCTTTTATTTTCTCGACAAAACCATAAAATAATTGATTAAATCAATGGCAGAAAGAAACTGAATTGTATTAACAAAAGCCAACTGTTGTTTTATTATTAACCCAGTTTGAACATAAACAATGTATCTAAGATGTAACTCAGGATTTTGATACGCGAAGACAGAACAGTTTACTCACACGAGGAAAAAAAAAAAGAGAGAGGATGAAAAACATTTTTTATCATTTCTAAGATGTGATTTGTTTTACTCACAACTGCAACTTATACACCGTAATTTTATTTTTTTTTAAAGAAAAGGAGAGATCACCCAAGTCAGATCTTTGCACGTACATCAATCATAGAAACAGAGACACACCTTTCGTTAACTTCAATATCACCAGTTGCGTTGGTAAAGAGGGTCTTTTTTTATTGCTTGTTACAGATAGACAATAGTCCTTCCTCAGTTCTAGAACAGAATATTCAGGTTCTTTTACTTTCTTTTCAAGTATTTTTATTTTTCTTTTCCTTGGCTACTTGCATTTTCTTGCGTTGGCTCAGTTTTCTATGTGTTTTCATTGGCTGAGATGCATTTGCTTAGAAAGTTGACTTTTTCGAGAAAACCCCATCTGGGCTGTCAACTTTCCTTGATGGGGTTGCAGCCCTTATTTATGTCTTTGATTCTCTCCATCACCTATCTTTTCATGGATGTGATGCTACTGTGATCCTTGTTTTCTGGTAAATGGTGTTCATGGCTGAAATTCATTTCCTCTTTTTGACTCTGTTTTGGATCAACTCAACTGGCATTGTTGAACGTTGAATGTTTCTTGCTTGAATATATGGACACTGGAATTTTTGGTTCCGAACCTTCTTTTGATCATTCTTTAATGATAAGTTCATTGATTGGCATGGTTGATTGTTCATGGATTGATATTCTTTGATTCTTTTCTATGGCCTCTTGATTTATTACCTTATTTAATTGCGATATGATTTATGTCCATGTCATTCTTAAACCTTCCCTTCCCTGTTTTCCCCCCAATATTCCTATGGAATTTCCGAGTGATGGACTCTGATGCAATCACTGAATTTTCTCTATTTTTGAAGGTTTTTGATTTGGGGCCATTGCCATTGATGAAAATAGAGCAGTTTCAGACATGACACTGAGGAATCAAGACCAGAACAAGAAGGTAAATCTAGGTTTATTTGTTCGCTTAATCTTCGTCTTTCCTGCTACTCCGTTTCTGCTCTTTTTTCAACCTTTCTTTGATCCGTAGTCCTAAGGAACTGAACAGGTGACCATCACGGGGCTATTGCATTCATTACTGCTGTTGATCACGTAGAATACATTACTTGTTCAGTCTTTCTGTGATCTATAGCTATTTACTGCTGTGTTTTTGCAGTCTTTTCTTCGAAGATTTTTCTTGCAGAAGGAGGAAAAGGGGAGGAAGGCAGAGAAGGTTTCATTTGATTCGTCTGGTGAGTAATGAATCACCTGTGATCATTGTTTCTATCTTCAAGTGTGAAAAAATCACTCTTTTTTGGTTTTTTTGAAACGGAAGATTCATAGAGAGATAATTTTCTTTTCATTAAGCAGATTCCATTCAATCTTCTTTTTTCCACAAATCGAACAATTTTCATCTGTTTTTTTGCCTTCTATGGCAAGTAAAAAACTGGTCCAAAATGTAAAGATGAAGGGTTGGAAAGGCATAGATAGGAAAAGTAGAAGTGTTGTCAAAGGCGAGAGCATCTTTGCAATTTGCTCCAAAATTGAGAACATTTTCATTGTAAACTTCTTCCAATGGAGAAAAGGAATCAAAAACGGTATATCTTTTCTCTGTCTATCACCCCAGGTGGATGGTATTTCTTTTCCTTCCTTTCTTCCTTATAAGTACTTGCTATCTTTGAATCGAGTGGGTGTACTTTGAGAAATGCTTGGATTTCTCTGCTACCACAGATGATATTCCTTCGAAGGAAGTTTTTCCTGCGCGAATTGCTTTGTGTCCTCAATTTAGATTACAATTTTAAAGTTTTGCTTTGTTTCTCATTAAAAATCCTATCTTCTTCTTTCCAATTGCAGAACCACATTCTGATCCATCGCTAAAGTCTCTCTTGTCTCACCAATTAAGCTCTCCAATGTCAAGCAGTCAAGCCCAGTCATTTAGGTAAGCATAAGATGGATTTTCTTCTGTTTCTCTTAAATTTCCTAGTTTCGATATTTTTTTCGTCCTGTTTTTAATCTCAATGTATCTGCTTATATGAAAAATCTAATAGTTTCTGGTCAAAACTTCTCCGTTCATAGAGTTTTCGTAGCAACATGGAATGTCGGAGGGAAATCTCCTCACAGTGACCTCAACCTAGATGATATTCTTCAGGTTCATGATGAATCAGATATATATGTCTTAGGGTATGCTTTCTCCCTCTTTTCCTGCTGTATCCTTGTATTTTATTTTTAATGATTATATACCAATATATTAAATTCTTTCAGTGCGATGAGGTATGCTGATTTGCTCTTCATTTTGTTTCTTTTTTGATTTGTCAGTTTTCAGGAAATTGTTCCATTGAATGCTGGAAATGTGCTTGTGGCAGAAGACAATGAGCCTGCCGCGAAATGGCTGGGTTTAATCAATCAATCACTGAATAGATCATATAGTGTGGCTTCAAGAGGATCAAAATCACCCCTTTGCAGCTCACTTCGCTTCCAAAAACCTTCTCTTAAAAAGGTCTGTAAGTCTTTCAGAACTGAGAGTGGACGGAGGCTGAAGACTTGCAATTGCTCTCCCATATTGGAAAGGAAGTATAGCAAGGATTGCTGTGTTTGTCCCCCACCAGCAAATATGACTGAGGATTACTGTTCTTCTGAAGAGGATGAAGATGGACTTAGCAATTATGTATCTACAGAAATTTCCTCTCCAGCTAGTGCCAACCAGATGAAGTACAGCCTTATAACAGGGAAACAAATGGTCGGAATATTTGTTACTGTTTGGGTAAGGAAGGAACTTGTGCAACATGTTAGCCATTTGAGAATCTCTAACGTTGGCCGTGGGATCTTAGGCTGTCTTGGGAACAAGGTAATTTGAGACATAGACATGCATTGTTTATGAGCATAAGCTGTTCACGATTCATGTTTGAAAATCAAGACAGAATTATAGACCTTCCTCATTTGAAATTATGGTTAATTACTTAATTCTCTGGTTGCAGGGGTGTATATCTGTTAGCATGTCTTTCCATCAGACAAGTTTCTGCTTTGTTTGCAGTCACTTGGCGTCAGGAGAGAAAGAAGGAGATGAACTTAGGAGAAATTTGGATGTCATAGAGATACTTAAGAACACACAATTTTCAAGAATTTGCAAATCTCCATATATTCGAGCGCCTGAGAAAATTATGGATCATGAGTAAGCATCTCTGAAATCACTAAACAAATAGTCTAATTCTGTCTTTGAAAAATCTTTCTTAATTTAACGCCTTGACACTAAAACCTGTTTTGATGTCCCTAGTCGGGTAATATGGTTGGGGGACTTGAATTACAGGATAGCTTTGAGCTATTCCGAGACTCGAAAGCTTCTGGAGCAGTATAACTGGGATGCACTTTTTGACAAAGATCAGGTACCTTCTTTGAACTTGAATAGAATAACTCTGAACTTGGAGCGATGTGAAAACGGCATCATCCATTTTGTTCCCTGCAGCTCTGTAGAATAAATCTTTTCCTTATCTTTTTCTGCGGATCTTCGCCGAGAGTTAAAATAACAAAAACCGAGATCATCTCGAACATTGACTATGGGTGGATTGCAAGAATGTTATATGGAACTTAAAGAAGTGTCAATTATTATTCAATGACCACGAGGAATGTTTGTTTGTATTAACAGCCACAGTATTTATTCTCTCGATGGAGGTGTACCTAGTTTCAGTTCCTCTCTTTTTCCTGCATACTCAAACTGAATTCGGTCCATGTTCTGACAGCTGAAAATTGAAAGGGAAGCAGGGCGAGTGTTTGGAGGATGGAAAGAGGGAAAGATCTACTTCGCACCAACATACAAATACTCCTACAACTCGGACATTTACGCTGGAGAGACTATTGAAACACAAAAGAAAAGAAGAACTCCAGCGTGGTATATTTAGTAAAAACCTACACCTATATTACTGAAATTAAAAACTTTTACAAATAAGTTGAATAGCTTAAGAAAATTGCAGGTGTGATAGAATACTTTGGCATGGAGGTGGGATACATCAACTATCTTACGTACGCGGAGAGTCCAGGTTTTCTGACCACCGGCCAGTTTGCGCAACATTCATAGTAGACGTACAAGTTTCTAATGGTGGATTAAGAAAGGCATTATCAGGCTTTAACATGAAAGTTGCAAGTGAAGAGCACTTGCCTCTAACAAGAAAATAGTATTCGAGTTCGTGTACAGTGTTGATGATTGTTTTGATTCATAATAGTGAGTTGTCCAACAGCTATAACTCCATTTGTTTTTATCATGACCTCTCCATACTATGTTGCCTAACTGTTTTTTTTTCCGGTCAGGTTTCCGATAAACTGACGTAGCTGCTAGAAGACAGAAGAGACAACTAAATTTTGCCGTTTATATCCAAATTTTTAGATTGAAAGCATGATATTCTTGCAGTAAAATATTGTAGTTGTGCAAGCTGTACAGAGCTTTCTGCAATTGGTGAGGTGCGAGAAGCTTTCTCTGTGGATATGATTCTTCAAGAACTGTCCTAAAATTATCATAGTCGAAGCACCTAGGAAGCGTATTCTACTGTAGTTTTTCAGGAGTAAAAATTATGCCAGAGAATGCCAAGTTTGCTGCGGAAATAACATGTTTTATGCTTGTGGAGTAAGGCTTATTCTTTTTGTTTTTGTCAGAGATGAGATGAAGGCATGGATATAATAAACATGTTAGGCGAGTCGTTCTTGTGATTGATAATTTCTTGGTCTGGTCCATTTTATATTCAAAAACTTTGTCTATTATCTTGCCTGATCAAGGAAGTGCTAGCATTTTTTACAAATTGTATAACTTGGGAGGTTAGGACTTTCAATTTTAAAGCCTCAGAAACCACCATTCTGCAAGCTTTTACTTCGATTTGATCACCGTGTTCTCTCTTTGCTGTCCTGCTAAGTCATTGTTCTGCTGCTGATTCCCTCTTAGATTTGGATTCCATTAGGTTCCGTTTGGTTACTGTTAGAAACAGAAATAATAAAGATATAAAAGACATATCTCCTTATACTTCAGCACTTTATGTTTTAAAAGTATAAAAACTCATTTCAAAATATTTATTCTACTCTTCAGCTAAATATATTTCTATTTCTTATGTATTCGTTTATTATATACCCTGAAATACTAACCTTTAAAATTTTTGAAAGGGCAGAGGAGGTATACAAATGATGTGAGTTAATGAACTATAATTTGAATTATCATGTACTTTTCTGACAATGTCTCCCATATAAAACGTGTAATAAAAGGAAGGTAGTGAGATGAACTTGGCTCTGGAGCCTGGACCTGTGAGTTTATACTGGAAAAAACCAGACCAGGTCAGTCTCTATTTCTGTACCACAAAACAGCTCATCCCGATCCAAGTTGGACCGGTGTTACCTTCTCAAAGCAATGACTAGAACTCTAAAGTTTGCCTTCCATGTGCAAATAATATTAATAAAGTAGAAGTAGATGAAAACAAAGATTGCAAAGCTATCTTTCTAATTCCCAGTTGATAATACTGTAATCAGTCAATGTGATTAGCCTCCTGATTATTCTAGTTACATAGCCTTCAGGTTTTCAAACTGATTTCTGTTCTTTTGCAGATATCACCTTCCATGCTAATTGTTTATAAGGATGATCATGTCATCACCAATGTAAATGTGTCATTAAGGCCATTGTCAAATCACTTTAGTAGAATCCTAAGCTAAGCCAGCCAATCATCATACTATTTGATCACATGACTGATCATCACATGACTGGTAAATTATATTAACAATCTTCACTAACCAAATCTGCAGGGTTTAGGTTTAGCTTTGGAACTTGGAAGCAGAATAGTCAAAGATTCATCACATGACTCCCACACCAAATTTGAATATAAAGAAGAGATAAACTTTCTAGTACGAAAGCAAAAACAAAGATATGGAGATAATCTCCCTTACATATTCTGTTTCTCTCAATATATAAGTCATTACAAGTGATCTTGGCTAGCACAAGCCCTACTTTCACTACATAGAAGACATCTTGTGAGTTAAGAAAGCAATGAAACCTAGCTGCTTCAAATCATTGTCTGCTTTTATCTGTGCAATAATAGCTCTAGCAATGCTTCTTTCAACTGGGGTTAATTTAGCTCAAGCAAGGGTTCTGCCAGCTTCCTCTTTGGCTTCAACCAAGTCACCAAGCTCTCAAGTTCTTGTGAATTCAGAGTCAAAAGAAAGCAAGCCAAACACAACACAGACAGTAGCGGCCAGCCTTAGAAGAATACCTCCTAGCGGTCCTAATCCCATACAGAACAAGTAACCATTTATCAGCTTCACTGCTACATTTTTAATGTGCCCTCTTGAGAATAACCTTGAAATAATTGACTAAGATATGTTCGCGTGCCAGGTCCAAGCCTCGAGTGAAGGGATGATTTCGCAGGGAGTGGGCAAGGAAGCTTCAAGATTTTGCTAGCTAGCAAGAAATGTTTGCAATTGGTTTAATTTGTTAGTCTTTTTATTACTTTTTTTTTTTTTTTGGTTTGAATTAGTTGATTTTCTACCAGCCTCCTGTGGAGTGTTCAAGCTAGCCAGCTAGTCAGCCATGTGTTTTTCTCTTCATTGGTTTAGGTGGGACAAACAATTTATGAATCACAGAATGCAAGATTATGTTTTCAGTGTTTTGGATTTAACTTGGTCAAGTTTTAAAGAAGACCGAGTGCTCATTTTGTAACGTGATGTGCCGAACAAAAATATATAAAATAATATTTTTTGCTGCCGAGTTGCTAAACGGTGCCTGCCTGAGACGATGATTTGTGGTAGCAGGCGAGAATACCTGTACGTATGAAAGATGGCGTCACAATTACCTGATTCATTGATTGAAGCCATCAATCTCCATTTCTCTCTCTGTACAGTCAGAGAAAAGCCCACAAGTCAATAACTCTCTTGACAGGACAGCCTTTATTCCAGCCCCTGGTTTTGACGCCACACTGTGACTATGATATTTATTCGGTAAAAAAAAAAAAGAAGCTGTTTTTTATTTAAAAAACATCATTTTTATTTTTTTATAATTTTAATTTGAGAATATAAAAAATAAAAAATCTTAAGAGAATAATACTTTAATATAATTCCAATTAAGAAGTACCATATGCATGCGTTACTTAATTCATAAGATATATATATATATTTTTGTGTTTATTGATTTAGTCCATGTGATGATTTCTTATCAAGTATGCGATTTTCATGCAAATATTCAACCATTCATGTGTTGTAATAAGAGAATTCCAAACTATATGATTTGTGAGTCCAATTATTTATATCTTGGACCGACTTGCATGACTGCATGCATGCCATTAATTTAAAATAAAAATCTAGAGTTGAATTACTAAATAACACCTTGCCCAGATAAGTATGCATAGCTAGTACTGTTTACGTGATTGCGTTGTGAGAAAATAGTTTTTTTAAAAAAAATTATAAATTATATTTTTTGAATTAAGATTTTAAGAGAGTTTTCAATAGTATATTAGTATGTTAATTATAAATTATAATCTTTTCAATCAAGATTTTAAATTTTCTTTCTGTTGTACGTACGTATGCAAAACTATAATATATATTAATTAACTAAAATATTTTTAAATTTGTGACTGATATATATAAACACACCTTATGATAAAATTAAACAAGCGAAGTACCTTAATAACTTCTCACCCTCCTTGTTTTACTTCACACAAATTATTATTTCATAAAAATGAAGACAGTACGTACTGCCTTTCCTTGTAAGTTCCGAACCCTAACGCCAAAAGGTTCCACCTCCCTAACCCAGAGTGAATGCACTTCTTGACTAACCTCACAAGCCGACACCTCCCTCCCCATACCTCCAATAATTATGACGCGTTTTCCTTCTCTTTATAAGGCCCAAAAATCTTCATATGCAAACACGTACGTTGTAGAAACCATACAAAAAAGAAAAAAAAAATGCAACGCCCATCATTCTTGATTCTCCTCTTTGCCTTTCTTTCGATCTTTTCACCTTTGTTGATCTCCTCTCAATCTCCACCACCGCCATATTCACCTTCCAATGCATGCAAATCCACCCTTTATCCTAAGCTTTGTCGTTCAATCTTGACAACCTTTCCTTCGTCTTCCAACCCTTACGAGTACAGCAAGTTTTCAGTCAAACAATGCCTTAAACAAGCAAAAAGATTGTCTAAAGTCATCGACTATCACTTAACACACGAAAAACAACTTTCCAAAATGACCCATGAAGAGTTTGGTGCATTGCAGGATTGCCATGAGTTCATGGAACTCAATGTGGACTACTTTGAGACCATATCTAGCGAGCTGGTAGCAGCCGAGTCAATGAGTGATGTGTTGGTTGAGAGAGTCACGAGTCTGCTCAGTGGGGTAGTGACCAATCAACAAACTTGCTATGATGGGCTGGTTCAGTCCAAGAGTAGCATTGCCAGTGCTCTGTCCGTGCCTCTCTCCAATGTTACTCAATTGTACAGTGTGTCTCTAGCTCTGGTCACACATTCGTTGGAGAAGAATTTGAAGAAGAACAAGAGGAGAAAAGGGTCTCCTCAAGGAACCGTGACAAGGGGGGTTCGTGAACCTCTTGAGACTCTTATCCAGGTACCATGGATTTCAATTTTTGTTTTTTCCTCTAAATTTTAATGCTTCCTCGTGTTAATTAGCAATTGTTTATGGTAGATTTATGTGATTAATTGTAAACAAGGGTATTGGCCTACATGGGTTAGGTTCAAGTCTAAGAAATCTCATTAGAGCTAAGCTTAGCTTAGGCTATTATAAAAAAGGAACAAAGAAGACTTAGCTTCGGCCATGGAGCCTCACACCTTTCTAGACTGGGCTATAAACACTAGTGCCTTTACCTAGGTGAAGATTCAACGCATGTGCACCTCGACCAAGAAACAGTCCACGTCTACTCTATGGTTTAGGTGGCCCTAAAGAGCAAGTGCGTGGTGATTTTTAAAAGTAATTTTTTAAAAAATGTATTTTTTTATATAATTTTTAGTTTTTAAAGTTAAATTATAAAAAAATACTAAAAGAAAAGTCAATTTTTTATAATAAAAAAACAAATACACCCTTAAAACTCTTCCAGTATAATTTTAAAAGTAAAATAATAATTTAGATATAATTCAACTGGTCAGATCATGATTTTATTTTTTAAAAATTACTAGTTCTAGTTTCATAAATTTTAGGATTACTAAAATCTTATATAATCATTAATTTCAAAACTCGTAAAATTAGTCAAGGTGCATGCAAATTGACATGAATACTCACATTAATATGTAAAAATAAAAAAAAGTAAAATCATAGTTACTCCTCGTGTATTACCAAAAGTGCTTTGATTTTCTTCATCCATGGAAGGGAAAAAAGAAGATGAAAATCATATGCTCAATTCCGTGGACAATTGAGCATAACCTGGACTCTAAAGTTTGATTCAATGAATATCACTCGAGAACAGAGTTAAAGATCTGAAAAACATTGCTTGCTCGAGTGACTTGATAGAACTGAGTTAAAGAACAGGTCAGCCCATCCTCATGTGGGGCTAGGTGGATCTGGTGAGATAAGATTGTCTAAACTAGGAAAATGGCCAGCACACTTTCCTGACTACAGTACTGAATCAATAAATTTAGAATCCATAACTCGGGGTTCTCCTTAAAATATTATTCCAACCAGATTTTTAATAATTCTATTGACTTAACCATACTCGATCATATATATATATATATATATATATATATATATATAAAAAATACTGTACCGAATCTGAAAACTAGAGCCAGTAATCACTTTACGACTAACGTCACACACAGCAAATTGGCCAATGCAATGCTGAACTGCTCCAGCTGTCTGTGTTAGCACAAGTTGCTCTGTTAAAATAAAAATTGAGTCCACTTGGTATGGGATGCGTAGGTATAATGTCGACTTGACTATTTGAAGTTCGGCAATTCATCTACCAAGCTCGCAGTTGAAGTGATTGAATACGATTGAAATTGTTGATATTCTCTGGGGCCTCTCGAATCCTCCTCTAAAAGTAAAAAACTAAAAATTCTCATGTCATATACTTAGACACATTGTTAAGAGCATTTCTGATTTCTTTAAACCTTTTAAGCTACTGGTTATTGCAACATCTTTAGATCACAAGTGGTGCTAGAGGGCATCCGATGCTGCCTGCTAGAAATAAATTACAAACAATGTGACAAAAATTTGCAATTAATATTGCAGACGGGATCTAATGCTAGAGGATATACTGTCATGCATGCCTTATCCATTGTCAGATGACCAGTTTCAGGGCTAAATTCATTGCGTCTCGGTGCTGAACTTGAGCAAACAGGATTGTTTGAGATTAAAAAAAAAAATTGAAAATCCTAGAGTTGATTGGATTGAATTCGTAACCTTGTCATGTCACTCAAGTTTGGCTAACATTGTTCAGAACTGTTTGAAATGAAATTTGACCTGGATCGGCAAACTTAGATCCGCATTAAATTTAATATTTGTTATCTTTAACAATAATAAATTAGTTAGAATTAATAACGAGTGTAAACAAAAAATAAAAATTTAGTGTCGGTGTGCCATGTAT
>Ga0325411_1008819_pt1 | contig 10862 bp, 5 predicted proteins | sample PopdelMetagenome_13_FD_206181 | JGI IMG/M metagenome (GOLD analysis project Ga0325411, IMG submission 206181) | Populus deltoides microbial communities from Bellville, Georgia, United States - Xylem-PdIQD-R4 | ecosystem: Host-associated > Plants > Phyllosphere > Stem > Wood/Secondary xylem...
GATGCTAAGGTTTACTTGAATTCGATTTTAAGAGGTTAGAAATTAATGTAAATTGTCTTTTTTAAGTTGGAGTTGATAAGAATTCTTGTATGTATTTGACTTTGATGATGTCTCTCATGAGATCTGAGTAATTAATATCTTAATTAATATCTTTATTTACATCATGCATTATAATGAAATTTCAAGATAGCATGAGACACCAAAGGTAGAGATGAAATTATACAAAGAAACGGGAATTGAATTCGAAGGTATTTTCACTATAAACAATTCCAATCATTGTGTGATTTTTTATGGGAGGATTTCACTTATAGAAGAAAAATATTTCCACCAATTGTTTGAGAATCAAGTTGGTAAATTTTTGGGATAATTTTTTTTATCAAAATGGATGAACCATAAATGATCATAGTTTTTAGAAAAAGAAAATTAAACCAAGTTCGTTGATAATCAAAATAATTAGATCTTTGAGGTTAGTAGTTTCAAGAAAATCTTTCAAGGTGTAGGGACTTTGACTCAAGTCTTGTAAGGTTAAAACCTTTTAAATTTTTATTTTTGAAAAAAAAGGATTATTTACATCTTCATTATGAGTTAATGTGAACCAGAATAAACTCATAAAATTATCTTGTTTTCTATAGATTTTCTATAATAAACTAAAATTGAAAGGGAAAGATATAAAAAATGATCCTATTTAGGTTTTCATTGTAAAATTATTCTTTAATTGGACAAATATGAAGATTATAGTTTCTTGACTTGGAAGGGTTAATTAGTTTTTCAGGGAAGATTTGGAGGGTAATTAACACAAGTGGAAGCACAAGCAATACACAATAACAAGTAGGGTATAAAAGTTGTTACAAGGTGCTGTTGGCATATATACCCATAAATCTATTGGAACAATATTTTGGAAATAAAATGTCAAAGGTTTTTTTTTTTCTTTTTTCCATTTATTAAAATTCATAAATTGAGAGAATGTTATTTTTCAATTGAATATATATAAGGTATGAATTTCCTGTGCTTTTAGAATGTACTAGAGTGGTGGCCTGTGTAACACTACGGACCAGACCAAACATGTTTTTTAACATGAAAAAATTTTTTCAGGAGACAGTTAGGGTTTTTTTAAAAAGAAAAATAGAAAATGATGTTAAATCATCTTGAAAATATTAGATGCACGGAATAATTAATAATTTTTTTTATATATAATTGAATGATTTTCTTGAAAACCCAACCCAATACCCAAATGATATCGTATTATATGTTCTTGACTCTGAAAATTTTGTTTAAGAATACCATTGTTACTAATATCAAAGGCATCAGTTTCAATTATAAAAAAGGCCTCTGGATTAGGAAGCTTTAAACATCAAAAACTCTTGAGTAAGAGTTTTCACAATTTTGATCATTTGATGATTCTAGGCAGAAGAGTTTTTCTTAAGTCTTTTGTACAAAGGTTGTCATATGGTTCTAAGATTTGTAAAAATATCTAAAACATAATTCAGGCATCCCATAAACCTTTAAAGCTGGGTTTTATCCTTGATTTTATCTAAGGATTTATCAGTAAATTTTATTGATCTGGTGATAAAAGGTTATTGATCTAAAAGTAAGTTTGACATATTCATGATGAATAAAAGTACAAAATTATATTAATTGAAATATTATTAGTTTTAGTTATATAAATATAAATATTACGTAATCATTTATCCACACATAAAAAAATTCCTTTTTTTTCTTCGAATCACAAACTCTCTTTTTTTTTATTATTATTATTATTTCATGGAAACATCTAATGCACGCTATGAAGCAACAAATAGAGGGGACCAAGTGGAAATGGAAGAAGTGACCTTTGAAAGGTCGTCTCGTCTGCGCTGTGTAGCAGTGACCTTTGAAAGGCATCAAAGACTTCCAAGTCGTTGGCGTTATGCAATCTATAATTCAACATTAAAAAAATCCGTACTTTCCAAGAAAATTAACTTTTAAGACATCATAATCAGACTTCTGTATATTTCCTTAGAATTTTTTTTTTTAAAACAAATTATGGAAATATATTGGTAACGTTCTAGAAATGAGACGGCAGAATTTTCGTCCTTAACATGTGTACCTTTCTTTATTGATTTTAATAAATTTAGATATAACTAGTAAATTCATGTTGTTTTATCTTATTAATTTATACAATCATTTTAATTCTTATTTAATATTTGTTTTTCTTATTTTCTCTACAATAAGTTGGCAAGGATAATGATGTCCAATATATTTCGGAAAATAATAACATGAAAGTCTTACAATGTTGTTATCAATTTACTATTTTACTAATACCATATATCTACATGCAATAAATATATTTTCTATTTTTTTATTGTGTGTAAAGAAAATTTTATTATACTTAGAAAGTAATTAGTGTTTGGACTAGGTGATGTTGATGAAAGGATTCAAAATTGATTATTTGACGCAAAAACTAGCCTCACAATAGGAGGTCTTACCCTCCTTAAAATATCTTGAATGCTTGATGTTGTGGCTTTAATTGGTTTTAATGGTGTAAGACTCTTTGATTCTTTTGACTTCTTGACCGGGATGCTCATTTTGATCAGCCTAGTAAAGACTCTTTGACTTCTTTTATGAATTCAATCTTGAAATCAGATTTTGATATATTATCTTGTCAAATTTATTTTATTTTATTTTTTTCAATATTTTATTTTATTTTTTCAACAACATATTTACAGATTGACAATTTATTTGTGAAATAAATTTTTGAAAAATAAATCATCTTGAAAATATTAGATGCACAAAACAATTAATAAAATTTTCTTTTTTGATAGTTAAATGATTTTCTAGAGGACCCAACCACATACCCAAATCATCTCGTAGGGCCTTCGATGTGCTCGTAGGGCCTGTTTTGGACAATCCGAAATCCGAAACTTTGGCCACCCATTTCTCATCCAGCAAGATATTTGTTGTCTTCACATCACGATGAATGACAGTGTGCTTGGCACCTGTGTGAAGGTAATGCAACCCACGGGCAGCACCGATGCAAATCTCTAGGCGTTGAGTCCATGAAAGTGGAGGATTATCAGTTCTGTAGAGATAATCACGAAGCGTCCCCCGAGCCATATAATCATACACCAGGATCATCTCATTATTATCATTACAGTAACCAATTAGAGAAACCAAATGGCGGAATCTAAGCTGGGAGAGCATCTCAATCTCTCTCCTGAACTCGGTTGCAACCTGCTGTGAACTTGGATTCAATCGCTTGATCGCAGCACGATTGACTCCACCATCAAATAATCCTTTGTACACGTTACCAAAGCCACCAATTAGATTAATGAGAGAGAGAGAGAGAGGGAGAGAGAGATCATTAGAGTCTAAAAGTAAGTTTGACCTATTCATGATGAATAAAAGTACAAAATTAGATTAATTGAAATATTATTAGTTTAGTTATATAAATTTAAATATTATGTAAAGTTTGATGTCATTTATCCACCCACAACAAAAAAAAAAATCTAAAATCTTGGTAGATTAGAAATCCTTTGTTTTCTTTACAGCAAATACTCTCCTTTTTTTTCCCTTCTAGAAGTGGTAAAAAAGAGATATAGAGATGAGATGAGATTGATGGCTTCTTTTAATACGCAGAGAGATTCAAACCATTGATGCAGTCGAGCTTGTAGTAAACAAAGTTTATGAGTATTCCGGTAAAGATACGATACAATAAAATAAAAATTTTATACAATTAGATAGGGATTTGACTTAGATAAATTATATGAATAGCCTAACATATATTTTTATGAATTAATGAGATATCTATAGATCTAAGAGGAGGTCTTGTCACATAAGATTAACACCTTAAAACTGCGTCTCTTATTAAATTGTTGGATCTTCTGAAATTAAAAATCAAGCCTGGATAGTGATGTTTGGTCAATTTTGTTATTTTTCCTAGTTTTTTTATTTATTATTTCATTTGGTTTTTTTATTTTAATTTCCTTTACGCATGCTTTTAGATTTCTAATTATTTTCTAATAGATGTAGGGTTTTTTTTAATCTATTTATAGATATTGTAAACATCTAAAAAAGTAGACTTTAATAATTTTATTTTCAAATAATAAAATTATGAATTCATGATTCATATATATATATATATATATATATATATATATATATATATATATTTTTTTTTTTTTTAGCTATAAAATTTTGCTGTGTTTACTATATTGTTACTATCCTTATAGTTCTCTCCTGCATCAACAATGCTTTGAGTTGGCTAATTATTATTTTTTATTTCATATTAAGTATAAACTGGTAGGTAGTGAAAGGGAAATTAAGAATTACGCAGAATTGAACAAAAAAAATGGAAGGTCAATTTTTAAAATAGGATGCCCGCTCCATCGTGAAAACTGGAATATCGAAGGCAAATACATGTTGTAGGCAAAGTTCCAAGCCTTTGGGCCCAGTTTCATGTAAACATCTAATGCACGTTATGAGGCAACAAATAGAGTGGACCATATGGAAATGGAAGAAGTGACCTTTGAAAGGTCTTCTGTGTTGTGTAGTAAGTGACCTGTGAAAGGTCGTCTCGTCTGTGCTGTGTAGCAGTGACCTTTGAAAGGCATCAAAGACTTCCAAGTCGTTGGCGTTATGCAATCAATAATTCAACATTAAAAAAATCCCCACTTTCCAAGAAAATTAACTTGTAAGACATCATAATCAGACTTCTGTATATTTCCGTGGAATTGTTTTTTTTTAAAAAAAAATTATGGAAATATATTGGTAACGTTCTGCAGGAAATGAAACGTCAGATTTTTCGTCCTTAACATGTGGACCTTTCTTTATTGATTTTAATAAATTTAGATACAACTAGTAAATTCACGTTGTTTTATCTTATTAATTTATACAATCATTTTAATTCTTATTTAATATTTTTTTATCTTATTTGCTCTACAATATCACTTGATAAGTTGGCAAGGATAATGATGTCCAATATATTTCGGAAAATAATAACATGAAATTCTTACAATGTTGTTATCAATTTACTATTTTACTAATACCATATATCTACATGCATTAAATATATTTTCTATTTTTTTTTATTGTGTGTAAAGAAAATTTGGTTTTAACATATTGATTAAACATATTATGATAGGAGTAGGGAACAAATGGTTTTGGGAAAAAAAGTCGGCTTTTTTATTTTGTAAATAAAGAGTTGATTGCGTAGAGAGAATCTTGTCAGTCTATTGATTTCCTTTCATCCAAGTGAGCCGAATTTTGAATCAGATAGCTTGATCATCCCTAACTTCTTAATTACTAAGCATGCACTTGTTCATATTGTTAACTTGAAATTGTGGTGATCTTGCGGCTGAGTGGCCAAATAACATGAAAAATTGGTTCCAATTAATGCTGAACGAGATGATTGACCGCGCGCTGCCGCGGGCTTATAAAAGAAATGCACTTGATAGTGTTATAATTGTGAACCAGTGCTAAATAAGTAATAGAAATTAAAGGTATGATGGAGCAAATATTTCATGACGGAAAAAAAAGTTGTGTTGGTGATCAAAAACTTAGAGACTGGACAAAATGATTTGTAGCAATCTACAGTGTTTTGTGAGGAAAGATACAGTGCTTTCGCCACATGATTTAGCTTTTCAGTTAATAAAAAGCAAAAAAAAAAAATACAAAGCTAAATTCTCTACTAACTTAATATTAAAAAAAAACCAACAAAGATAATTTTGAAAGGAAAAAAACCCATGAGAAAAGATGTTGCAGACAATATTTTGTGAGGAAAATTATAGCATTTTTCCCAATAAAATACACTAAAAAACTATTTAGAGAAATATTATAGCAATCCACAGTATTTTGTGAGAAAAACTACAATGCTTTCTTCATATGATTTAGTTTTATTGTAATTATAATTCTTAACCAACGCAATATTAAAAAAAAAATCGACAAAGATAATTTTGGAAAAAATCATTAAAAAATCACATGGAAAAAAACTACAACAATTCACAGTGTTTTAAAGAAAAAAATAACAAAACTAAATTCTTAATCAGCTCAATATTAAAAAAAAATCAACATAGATAATTTTAGAAAAAAAAAACAAACACCAAAAAAAGAGGAAAAAATTATGTTGGAAACATTGTAGCACCACTTCTCTCTCTCTCTCCTCTGTAAAAATCTTTTCCTCTACCACCGTGACTGCAGCGGCGGCGGCGACAGCAGAGGCAGCGGCCACCACCTTGCCCAGAAGCTCTCTTCCTTCCCAAAAGCAGCCGGGGTAGCAGCTCTTTCTTCAGCCACACCAGCAACTCCAGCCGTGAGCTTTCCTTCTCCTTTGCAGGACTCTGCTCCTTCTTCTTCCAGCCGTGACCACTCCGGAGTGGAACCTGGAATATCAATATCAAAGGCAAATACAAGTTGTGGGCAAAGTTCCAAGCCTTTGAAATGTCTAATGCACGTTATGAGGCAACAAATAGAGTGGACCATTTTGAAATGGAAGAAGTGACCTTTGAAAGGTCGTCTGTGTTGTGTAGTAAGTGACCTTTGAAAGGTCGTCTCGTCTGTGCTGTGTAGCAGTGACCTTTGAAAGGTCTTCTGTGTTGTGTAGTAAGTGACCTTTGAAAGGTCGTCTCGTCTGTGCTGTGTAGCAGTGACCTTTGAAAGGCATCAAAGACTTCCAAGTCGTTGGCGTTATGCAATCAATAATTCAACATTAAAAAAATCCGCACTTTCCAAGAAAATTAACTTTTAAGACATCATAATCAGACTTCTGTATATTTCCGTGGAATTGTATTATAATGTATATATTTCCTTAAAAAAATCCCAAGTCCAACGTACTTTCCAAGAAAATTATATTTCGCAAAATAATAACATTAAAGTCTTATAATGTTATTATCACTATATTATATACATGACAATCAATGTATTCTATTAGTTACTTCTTCAGCTGCTGACCTTGAAAAAACAAAAATAAAATATAACCCATAACTCATAAAAAATGATAATAATATCTCCATTTAGAATATATATATATATTTGTAGTAATTTTTTTCAACTCTTTAGAATATATTAATAGACTAAGCCTGTCAGTAACTCCGTCAATAATAATTTCAAAAAATAAATATGTTTTTAAATCTATTAAAATAAAATAAATTAATATCAAAATAAAATATTTATTATAAATTTAAACATTTATAAATTCAAATATAATTAATTTAAAATAGAGTGGCCAGAGAAGGAGGCGAGTCTTTTGTAAGTTGTTGAAATGTTTGGTTATTGATTTTAAAAATAAAAAGACATCATCTATATATACAATCATAAATTTTAAATACGAATTAAATTAAAAATGTCATTCATGATAACTGAAGTTTTGAATGGATATTTTTTAGTTCAAAAGACATTACATCTCATTTGTAATAAACAAATGGAACAATAAATATTGTTTTGTAATGATTTTTTTTAAAATCAAATTGGACTCGCTAGAATCCTGATTTCGTATCAAATTTTGAATATATTGAAGCATTTTAAAGTCTCTTCATAAGATCTCTCTTATTGTGTATTGGATATCTAATGTACTGAAACACTTTGTTGACAGGCTTGTAATTTATGACATGTCTTAGTGCACTTCTTTCTATTTCAGCTTGATTTCAGACATAAAAAGATGGCATACAAACAGGGTGATCTACTAGGGCTTATAAGATATTTTTTGAGTAATTCATTAATTTAATTTTTTTATATAATATTTTAGTTGGTTTTTTATTGATTTGAATTGGTATTTCCTTTATGAGGATTTTCTCTTCATTAAAACTTTTTTCAAATCAATGCTGCTTGTGCTACAAACTTTTTCAAGTTCATCATCATAAAAGTAGATAGATGAAGATGATTGCTATTAAAAACTCATTCTGTAAACAATTACTATAACTACTTATTTCTTGCATCGTAAAAAATATTATTTTAAAATATCCATATATCAGTGTTATGTTTTTTTTACCAGTGAATGAAAATGTTGATCTATTAATACTAAATAAACATAAAGAGAAATCAATCATTGCAATTAACATTCTTTATCCAACTAGAACAAAATATTAAAAAAGAGAAAAATCATGGTGAGGAATAGCATTAAAAGTCAACATGCAACCACAATTTTAAGACATTACAAAAAAAAAAAAAAAAAAAAAAAAAAAAAAAAAAAACTAAAAAAGGAGACATCCGTGGAATCTGATTTACTCCTTTCTATTATTGTTCTTCAATGATGTCTTACTGATAAAATGCTCTTGTTTTTGGTTTTTATATATATATATATATATATAATTTTACACAGGAACTAATAGGAGGCTCAAAGGATCGACCTATTCCTTTTTGGTTCATGAGTGTGCCTTTTTGGGCTGAGCTTATAACCAAAAATCTTCTCATCTGGTATAGTAATCGCTTACTACAAAACTTGGTTAATGATAAATCTTTCTTCCCATTAATCTAAGAGTAATGGATTTACCTCTCGACATACTTGGTGCCGAATGAAATCAATAGCACTAGTAAAGAAGAGGCAAGCTGTCCTCTCTTCCCTGCAGATGGCAATTTGTTCTCTATCATCCTGTTAAGCTTGATTTCCCTACATGAGGGGGGACTGAATGGAGTTCTCAGTGGATGAAAAATAATTGGAATAATAAATGAAATGAAATTGAGTTTCATTGTTGAAAATATCATGCTTAAATTACTTCAATCCGAAGGAAAATGCAAGTGCTCTACAACGAACAGGTCTAGCAGATGTTCTTATCTTGTACAAACAGGACACCTTAAGCAAACCTGTGAACATTCCAAGATCTGTTTTTCAACTTCATAGCTTGCAATAGATTAATGAGGAAGCTTCGCCATTAATTAGTGCACGAGAAAGACAATCACTAGACATCGTATCGACAAAGCAATTGCTTGCTATTTCCTTCAATTATAAATCATCATAAAGTACATACAAATTTTATTGTTATACTCATCGGAAGCATGAGTAGAAAGAAAAAAGAAAGATTCAGACAGTCACCCTACACGTAGAGCAAACTGATCCACCCATCTTGGTGGAGCTCACATAGACGGACTGGTTCACCTTGCGCTTTATGGGTGGCTATTCAAATCGAAACCCACGCAGACAGATAAAGAACTGACCCCTTTGTCCCCTCTTCCTCGATCAACCACCACGTTTGCACCGATTGTAGTAAGTGCAAGGCCGAGAGTCAGGATTGATCGGTTTTACACAGCTGCCATATATTTGTCCATTGCAAATTGGTTGTCGTTCTAAAGTCTTATAGTTAATATGATTACCCGGATAGGCCAGCAGTCTCTGATGCACTTCAGATTCCATAGAGAACTCCTCTTCATTACCTTCACCGATTGTGGCATTGAAAATGGGGCTCGAGTTGCTTTCAAGAAAGGCAGCTGTAGAAGTAGATGTGATCACAGAAACCAGCAGGATAGTTAAAGAGAGCCACCAGAGGAATTCAATACTTACGTTAGACCTCATCTCTTTCTGTCTGTACCCTCTGTTACAGACTTTGAAGAGCACTAAATAGACGTCACTGCTAAGAAGGCTTCAAACTCTGGATATGGAGTGAAAGGCTAGCTTTTTTCCATTGACTTGCTTTTTTGTGAAGACATAGGTCTTCACATGACTGTGATTTTGACATTGTGCGCACTAATTGCTTACAGTTGGCAAACTGGTTGGATAATGGTCCTTGCCAATTCAATCGCTCATTGTTTGTTTGCGCCATGATAGTTGTTTTTATAATATTTTTTATTTAAAATATATTAAAATAATATCTTTTTAAAATTTATTTTTAATATCAATAACGCAAACACTTTTCCATTGGCCATCTAATAATTGTCGGAACCATGTGCGCGTCAAGTGCATGGGCCATCAGCTGATGCTAAGTTCTGAAAAATTTGCAATTATTTTTTGATAGTTGCTAACAAACACTACTAGCATTTCTTTTACTTTTATTTAATTAAATGGTAGGGTATAGCAGTTGGTACAAGGGACCATAGAAATGTTTTTTGAACTGGTGCTATTGGCATACATACCCATAAATCTATTGGCATAACATTTTGGAAATGGAATCTCAAGGTTTTTTCTTCTTTAACATGAAAGCTTTCTTTTTTCGTTTATTAATATTCATAATTTAAGAGAAAGTGTTGATTTTTCAATTGAATATATGTAAGGTATGAATTTGCTATGCGTTCAGAGCACATGAAAGACTTATTTATATTAGGCTTTTTGAACTTTAAAACTAATTAAATTCTGCTTGAAATTGAAAATATGTCATGGATGACGTGATAACGTGATAAGCACTGTCGCACCCGACATCGCGGCGACCTTAAAAAAAATCAGAGATTGCAGAAAAAGAACAGATTTCTGGCATCTTGTTCTTTTAGGAAAAAATATCTTATTTAAGGAGTCGCCACCTAGTATTATGGTCACTAGGAACCCTAACTGGTCAACAGAGATTCTATGGTACGGGACTGGTTACGTAAAAGGGAAGATATTATTATCCCTTAAACGTTCTGCCTAAGGCAGACTACATTGCTGTTTTAATCTTAACTTGCTAAAGCTTTTTGTTGATTTTTTTTTTTTGTGTAAGGATGTATGATATTATTGACTCTAATTTCAATGAATAAACCTACGAAATAAATTTAAATCAATGCATGTATATTTTTTATTTTTTATGTTTTTTTAAAAAATAAAATAAAATGATGGTTTAATCACAATATTCCCGACTCTGGTGTCAATGAATATTTGATCTCGAATATTTCCAACTCTGGCGTCGGTAAATATTCCATCATAAATAATTCCAATTACACCATGAATAATTCCAACTCTGGCGTTGGTAAATATTCCAACACAAATAATT
>Ga0325411_1008822_pt1 | contig 10861 bp, 10 predicted proteins | sample PopdelMetagenome_13_FD_206181 | JGI IMG/M metagenome (GOLD analysis project Ga0325411, IMG submission 206181) | Populus deltoides microbial communities from Bellville, Georgia, United States - Xylem-PdIQD-R4 | ecosystem: Host-associated > Plants > Phyllosphere > Stem > Wood/Secondary xylem...
AAATTAAAGCAACAAAAAATTATAATGTTTGTATGAAAAAACTTTATTTACTTACCCAATGTGTTGTCTAACTCTAGATTCCAACATAAAAAAATAATTATATCAATTTCATACATGGGAGATCAGATTATATTTCCCTTCCACACCCAGAATACATGAAAAAGAACACTTGACATTTCCTTCTTGGAGGGGCAATTTTGAATAGATTTCGGACGAAATTGAAAGCCATGTAATTGGAAAAGAACAAAATTTTGTTTTTCTGTTTTTTTATTTTCCAAAAAGACAACCCAAGCAGCAACACCTTGGTGTATCATAAGTTTTCCTATAAACGACCAGTCATCCCCACCAACTATCTAACTGGAGGCTCTGTAATAGAAGCCGCAGGACACCCCAACCCAAATCTTCTCCCCCTTCCAAAAATCACCCACCAAAACCCCTAAAACCCTAAATATAATGTTCTTCAAAAAACCCACCTCTAAAACCCAAAAAATCTTACTCCACTCTTCTCAAAATCCAATCTTTTCCCTTATAAACCATAAAGCCAAGAACCCACCATATACATACACACAAACCAAGAACTATGTAGATGTGTACATGAAATGGAAAAAAGATCAATACCTTGACACAATAGAGCACATACACAAGTCCATTCAACTTAAACCCGTCATTTCTTTGAAAAATATGATAGCCCAAAACCCCAATGGTTGTATCCCAATCTCTGACGTGTCAAAGAAAGGCTTGCACTTTGATGTGAAAATCAAGGTTGCAAGGTTTTTGAGGCAATACCCATCGATCTTTGAGGAGTTCACTGGTCCTCTGTATAATTTGCCTTGGTTTAGATTGACCCAAGAAGCTGTTGAGATTGATAGAGAAGAGAGAAGGTTGTATGAGGATTGTAAAGAGGATCTGAGAGAGAGGTTAAAGAAGTTTATTTTGATGAGCAAACAAAAGGTGTTGCCTTTGAAGGTTATTCAAGGGATGTTATGGTATTTGGGTTTGCCCGAGGATTTCTTGGAGTGTTTGGATATGAATCTTGATGGATCTTTTAGGGTGGTGGAGATGGAGGAAGGGTTAAAGGGATTAGCCGTTGAGAGCAACGAAAGGGCTTTGTCTGTTCTGCAAAGAAATGCAATGAAAAAAGGAGTGTATTCCAATGAACCTATGGAGGCAATTGAGTTTCCACTTTTCCCATCTAAGGGTGTGAGGCTAAGGAGGAAGATTGAGGTTTGGTTAAGAGAGTTTCAAAAGGTTCCATATGTGTCCCCATATGAGTATTATTCACATTTGGATCCTAATAGTGATATTGCTGAGAAAAGGGTCGTTGGGTTTCTTCATGAGTTGCTCTGTTTGTTCGTTGAGCATTCTGCAGAAAGGAGGAGAATTTTGTGTCTTAAGAAGTATTTTGGGTTACCACAGAAGGTTCATAAAGCATTTGAAAGGCATCCCTACATGTTTTATCTGTCTTTGAGGAATAAAACTTGCACTGCTATTCTTAAGGAGGCTTATTGTGATAAAATGGCCATTGAGAGACATCCCATGTTAAGGATCAGGAATAAGTACATTAACTTGTTGAAGGAATCACAGGTGATTCTGAAGAGCAGAAGAGTGAACAATCCTTATGTCGAACGTCCAAAACTGGATCTAGATTTGGATTGTGCTGATGAAGAAGAGTGTGTTGAAATAGGTAGATTGTAAGGATGAAGTGAATTAGAGCTGAAAGCTGTATTCTTGTCGAATGATTCTGATTCACTTCCTTCAGGTACGTGGTCCATTTAACTTCTTTAATTACTGGATTATTATACCTGCTTTCTCAAGTGAATTACAGCCACGGATATGTGCAAACTCTCTATCGTTGTGTAAATTTCTTCATGTGATTTTGAGAGTATCACTAATTATTTGAATAGACTTCACCAAGAGAATATCGTAACTCTAGTTACAGGACAGAGGTAGTTGAGCTTGTTGATGACCGGTACTTGCAGGTAATTTCAAGCCCTTGTCAGGATATTATTGAATTGATGTAAACAAATCAAAATAAAATATTCTCGACAAATTCCAATCAGTAAGAAGGTGAGAAAATCCAATTCCCGTAGAAAAATATCAGATGGTAATTCACTCAAAAAGAAGATGAGAAAATCCAATTCCCGTGCAACAATCTAAAACACGGGCCGGGCCTTCTGAAGCAAAAAGATCGAATATCATCTTTTACGTCTGCTAGTAACATTTACATTCCATTCCTTTTGACAGACCGTACAGATTGCGACTGTACTCCAAGAGGAGATTGACCAACTATAAATTGCCTCTCTAACCTAAATTTACCTTTATTCTGTGAGCTGCATATACAATCAGATATTGACAAAAACGAAAACATCTTATTCCGCAAGCATGCAGTTTTCTTGCTTATTTACATCTATTATTCTCTTCAAGGACCGAAGCTATGAGATGACAACTTGCAAAAATCACCTTCCATGTTAGCTGTACAAAATTTGCATGCCCTTTTTAGCTTTTTATGGCGTCAAAGAAAAAGTGCCTTCCATGTTTCCAGATTAAATCAAGTTAGGAGGAGACTGCGAATGACAACCGTATGCGCCTTTCTGCATATGAGAGAGAAAGAATCATGTATGTCCGCTGGTTACAAGTAAACCAGGAAAAGACGAGCAACTGAATTTTCCAAGAACAAACTACAAAGATTCCTCACCTCCAGTTGTGATGAGCTTCTCAACACGCGAAACAATATGTTTACCATAAGTGTATCTCTTCAGGGCACTCAAATGAATCCTAATGCGAGAAAGAATTAACTCTAAACTTCGATCATCGCAGGTCTCAAGAACCTTTTGTACAACATAATTTCCAAACGGATCTTTCATCATAGCCTGCAGTTTTGTATTCCAAACACATTGGTCATCCAGGCAATGATCAGTGAAAGTAAATAAAAACCAAAATTGGAAGCCTTGAGACAAGCATAGGCTGCAGTAATCTTGATATTCATGAGAGAAGAGCATGTTAAGATTGGATGATCATTCAAGTGTTCCATAATCAAGCTTAATTCTGCAGAGTACCGGATATTTAGAATATTTAGCAGGAAAAAAAAAATACAACAATGGAGGTATATGGCAAGGACTAGAAACAATCAAATGAGTTTTAGAAAACACATCTGAAAACATCTGTAATCTTTTAATCTTTGTGTGTGCATGTGTTTCCAATATGACCACAGGGAGGGGGGGTAAGGGTTGTGAATGCTAATATGACCTGCAAGGGCTCATTTTCATCAGTGGAACCAAGCATCTCATTCACCAAAAGCTGGCGCTCATCAGGGCCACCAAATGTCAAGCACTTCTCCACAACATTAGAAGCAAATTTCTGCTGACTCATCAGAACAATCTGTCCTGCAAGCTTTCTAATAATAACAGATCGTTGTTGTGGCTTACCATGCTCCAGGACATGCTATAGAAAAACAAAGGTACAAACATCAGGAAACTAATGATGCAGTGGAACAGTTAAATACAGAACAAGGCCGCCACCCATTTCATGCCAATGATGCAACATAATCCAAAAACAAGATCAAACCCATATCTTTAGTCAACATAGAGAAGTCAATATGGATGCAGAGCGCTCTAACAGATGAAGGCGAATCTGACAAAAATTGAATCTGTGAAGGTGAAGGTGAAGATTTAAAGGATATTAAAAATTATAACTTTCATAACTTGGCACTCAATACTTCCACTTCCACATCAATGACTTCATTACCAGTCCAGGAAAGAAAAGCCGCGCCACTCAATTTTCTTAACTCATATCCGCAATATATGATCTTTCACACAGAAATAATTTTCCAGTCTCCTAAAGGTTTTTATATTGTTAGATATTGTTTTAGCTGGAAAATAAGAGTAATAGGATAATATTTGAACCAAGAAGAAAAATAAATGCCTGTAAATTACAGACTAATTCTGCCTTGATTATCTTTCATATTCAATGGATTTTGACAGATAAAAACTAAAATTTTAGGATTAGCATGCAGGGCAAGAATGAGTGGACAAACTAATATCCTAGGAACAAAGGATTTCATTCGCCAGTCAATACACGCATAGCTGGAAAATTTTCAATACCTGAATGACATAATTTCCATATTGATTTTGTGCCAAAGCGCATACAGACTGCATAATTTCATCCATAATAACTTGCTGTGTATTCATGTCCTTACAATGCTCCAAGACCCTCTGTTGGTGCCAAATCAAAAAATTGACAAGTCAAATATGATAATATATTTCCATCTAGAAAGTGAATAGTGAGTAATTTTTAACCTGGATAACACGGCAACCATAAGGGTGAGTGGAAAGGGCCACAACTTGCCCATAGAAAGCTGAGGTGACGAACTTTATTCTATCTCCTGGAACACACTCTATACACTTCTGAATAACATGATTACCATTCTGATCACGAATACATTTCATGACAGAGCCATCTAGCTCTGCCACCATTTGAGTCTGTCGATCCACATCAATCACCTCCAAAGCCTGTGGTCAGATTTAGCACATTAAGTAATTTTGATGGCCAGAAAAGGGACATGATCTTGAACGTTAGGTGGTAAGCTGCATTTCACGCCCTGATCAAATAATTCTTCTTCTTTCCTTGTGATGGATGCATGTAAGAGATACTAAATCATAATATTTTAATTATGCATCTAAGGAAATCCCTGGCATTACACCAAGCCACATCACAGTGATAAATTAAAATGCCCAGGAACCGGGTATTGCTCAGCAAAATATGCATCACCAACAACAATATTCACATAGAAGTATGCTTGCTTCAAGCAGATCCATGTCCAGTAAAAATCTTGAAGACAGATGCTGAGAACAAACATACAAGAGTGTGTGCATCATGGACATGTCACATGTGCACATGTATTTATGACAAGGGGCTCAGAAAAGTACCTTCTGGATTACTCTGCACCCATACATTTGAAGACTGAGAGGTAAAACATGACCAGTAAGCTGACTGGCTAACTCCATTCTTTGACTTTCTGTACCTTGATCGAGAAACTGTGCATTCAAGAATAACAATGTAATATTAATAAATCATACACAGAGCATGGAGTTGTAAAGGAGATAATCAGCAGTTAGAATTTCAAATAAAGAAAAAGCGTGTACCTTTTGTATAACATAATTTCCAAAAACATCAGTCATCAAGGTACGAGCATGAGGAATAATCTCAGGGAATATCTTGTTCATCTCTTCAACTGAAGCAGTTTCTAGTTTCTGCTGAATAAACCGACTTCCATACTGATCTGTGCTGCATTGCACAAGAGGAAATGTTAAACTCAGACTCCAGATACTGTATGAGAGAAACAAACACCAGATATAATTTAATATATACCTGAATTCAACAACATGACCAACAATGTCTGAAAGTTCAAAAGAACCAGTCTTGTTGTTCTTAAATTCATCTATTAAGGATGAAGACTGTTTTCTTTCAGCATTGCATCCAATATCAGACTGCCATGACCCAGTGGATCCTCCCATCGAACTCCTCATCACAGAAGCTAAGTGTGAAGCTCGCCCACTCTGAAAACCCCCAGATCCAACAGAAGGAAGCATAGATTTCACTGCTGAGTTCTCTGGATATGGCATGCTAAGATTATATGATGAATTCCTATGGTATCCCTGATTCAACCCACCAGATTTGGTTAGAATTGGCAATTCATATTGTTGCTTCTGTTGAACAAGCAATGTCTCAAGATAAGCTTTTTGAATCCTGTCCAAGTCTCCCTCCGAAGTGCCAAAATAATCTCTAACTGGAGGCTCACTTGAACTAGCTACAGCATGTGTTGCATAATCCAACATTCTTTGCAAGGACTGAGTATAGCGTGGGTCCAGAACTGGAGAACGAAGATCAGACCCTACTTGATTTCCCAGTCTATTGAAACCATTCCCAATTCCAACACCACCTAAAGCAAAAACAAAATTTCAAGCCAGCAAGAAATGTATCTATCTGTCCACGCATATAATGTACAAATAATTTCCTTGAAAGCTCAAAAGAAACAAAGATAACCTGTGTCAAAATGATTCTTGATCATTGAATTCAGTTTCAGTGTCGAATAATCATCAGGTACATGGCCAGTGAAATCCATAATTGGAATGTTTGCATTTTGATGATAAACATTTGATCTTTCCAAACTTCCAAGGCCCAAGGAATTCATTTGTGAGTGAAGATTGGTAGAAGAAGAAGTTCTTCTGGGAATACTAACTTCCCCATTATAACTTATCTTAGAAGCATTGTTGTTTGGTATGATCCTGTTGTTTCTCGGCATATCAGTATGGTTGGTAGAAAATGAGAGATTTTCTACCTTGGATGTTTCTATGAGTTGCTGATGCAGAGCCTGCTCATCACCATTTGACATGTTAAAAGGAAAATGTGGCTCACTGTCCAGATCCATTTGCAGATGGCCTCGTGTATGACTCTCTTGATCTGTGAGTCTAGTGTTCAACAGGCTTAATCCAGACAACGTATTGGCAATTTCCCCAAGCACGGTAATCCCAGAAGAATGATTATTTTGGACAGTCATGCCAACAGCATTCTTCTTCTCAATAGGACCAACTCTGCTGCCAACAGGATGTAGACTAGAAATAGCAGGCCTCCCAAGCAGCTGCTGTTCAGGTGTTGTACTCCTAGACAATGATGAGCCCACAGCAGATGCAAAGGAGTGAGAAAAGGTATTGCTGTGGCTTTGAGTTCCTGTAAAGGCAGTGGTAGCTGCTCCAGAATACAAGCCTTCCAGGGATTCCATTCCATCATGTAACCCAACTTGATGAGGATCACATTCACCAGTTGTATCCAGAAGATCAGCAAAAGTAGTATGACTTGCTGGGGAAGATAGGTGACCTGGTATGGAAGTGGGCTGATCAAGTCCTTCCTGAAACATAAAAATGTCATTTAAAAAGCGAAATGAAATGCAACACCTAGCATAAAAAAGATACAATAGAACGCAATACCTAGCATTTGCTGGTGTACATTTCAGGTGAATCAAATTAAATTGGTTGAATAACTATGGGCAATACCAAAACCGTTTTCAAGTATAATGAACACAAAAATGAAGGTGATTTTATGAAAATTATCCATAAGTTCCCTCACTTGATCAAACAATTGTTGCTTAATTACTGATAATCTTTTAAATCAGTCAAGACTCTCAGATTTAACGTCACTTGTATGTAGTACAGTTTGTTGCTTAATTAATGATAAATTTGCTTCACTCATAGTCTCATTCTTCAACCTTAAAATTTATCAACTAGTGCAAACATTTTGTCCTCGATAAGCTAAAATAGACTTTGATAATTGCCATCATTGTAATAAAAAAACTCCTTCTACATCATTTTATGCACAAATGGCTGAACCAAATATGATATTGCTAATGTTCAGCTACCGATCCTTGTAGTATTATTAAACAGTTGGTAAGTTGATTCTTGTAAAAGCTCTTTATTTTTATATTGCTATATCCAATACCTGTAGAATGTCAGCAAAACTTTTCCTCCTTGCACCAAGCCTGGAGCGCTGCAATCCAAGATCACTGGAACCTCTATCAAGCCACTTGGATGAAGCATTCCCGATGACATTATTTCTACTTGAATTACTCGATTCTGTCAAATCAATGTCAACCTTATGCACTGAAAGTCCTGGCTGTATTGAAAACAGTGATGAACTATCGCTATCTTCTACCACCTTATTCTTCCTCAAGTTGCCAATACCACCAAACATAGATCCTGAAGACTGAAACCTTTGTGCAACACGCCAATCCTCCTTTGACAATAAAGGTGGGGGCAATCTTGGGTTAACGCTGTCATGAGAATAGTAATACGAAAGGTAAGATGGGTGCGAGCGAATCTCCTCTTCGGTCAAAACCACATTGTTACAGTTACCATTACTACTAGTGACACTATTGATGTCACTCAAATTATTGTTCCTAAAAAGGCTTCCCACAGCACTTAATGATCCCTCAACAGTAGGCGGAGCACTGCCACTCCTATATCTATCAAGATCCCTTTCTATGCGTTGATTACGACGCCGTGCTTGTAGAATCAGTTCCAGTTCGCTCTGCAAATTATCCTCTAAATTACCACCGAACCCACCTTGTAGATAATCATCCACAGTCGGTAGCATCTCTATGTTACTGCTCCCAGTGAACATCTCTCAAAGAAACTGAAAATAAGAAAAATACAATAAACAACCAAATCAAAAATAAATAAATCCAAACCTCCCCACCAATTCTATATGTTTACTTGCTAAGAAAATTTACAAAACTCTTTTTTTTTTTTAAAGGGATCAAATTAAAAATTAAAAATCCAAACTATAACACTAATTCTCTGTCGGTCGCTGAGAAAAATTACGAAATTCAATTTAAGAAAAAGGGGTCGAGTAAACTGGCACATTTAGCAAGATTAGGATTTCTGGAATATAAAATTTAAGAAAAATTAAACATAATGAGCACAGGAACATAACCAGACGTGTAAAAAGATAACCAGACGTAAAATAAACTAAAATCTAAGCCCATTGTCTATATCGCATAAAAATATTAATTAATCAAGCAAGAAAATCGAACTTTTATTATTGCATTTACGTATTTAAAATTAATACAGGAAAAGCTCATACATTTTATTCCATTTTTTTAGCGTTGTTTCTCAGCAACCAAACAGTGCTTCAAGAAATTAAAATCAAACAAAAGAAATATTTAATTGCATCAAGATTCCATACCTTCACGATTAATCCCCACATCAATGAACGAACTACAACCTAATAAAATAAATAAATAAATAATCAATACACGCATATAGTTTTATTTTTTAAAAAGAATCTAAAACAGGCAAGAATCAAATGCGAAACTTGGGAAAATTAGTTAAGCAGCAAACGATGTCGTGTCTAGAATTGAGGAGAGCTTCTTGATTAATGAGAGGTAATATAAAAAATCGTGGAAAAAAAAAGGAGAGAGAGAGAGAGAGAGAGAGGATTTACAGAGGGAGCGAGAGCATGGAGAGAGGAGATTCTTGAGAAACGGTCACTTTTTCTGTTTCCAATTATTTATTTATTCTTTTATAGAGAGTGAAAAAAGAGAGGGAATTGTGAGGACCGTTGATCTATAATGGACGGTGATAGACGGTCGTTACGTGCATGGGCAGCATTCCCGTAGAGGTCGTTTGAAGTCTCTCTCTCTCAATATCTACCCTCTCTAATAAACCTGTTAAATTATCGAATGCATTTTACGATTTTCCCATGAAACCATAAATATTTATATATATTATATTGTGAGTTTGATATTATATATTACATGTGGTCTTGTAAAAATGTTTATATATATATATATATTGAGATCCACAATAATCTTGGGCCTATAAATATTACCCGGCCCGATGCAGTACGAGGGTCTATGGGCCTTGTCCGGGGGATATAAATCCTAGGCCCATCACCACCTAAACAATTTAACACAAAACAAAGGAGAAAAACAACAATTTGATTTAGCAGTGATGAGGTCACCGGTTTTTTCTTTATTGTGTATTTCTCAAAGTATATTTTCTTTTTGCTGCAGATCAGTATTCCTCATCTATTCTTTTTGCAGTAGATGAGGTTATTTAACCAAAGTTGAAATCATAAATTTAAAAAAAAAGGACAGTCTTCTTCTTCTCTATGTAATGTTTTTTTACAGAGGGAAAAAAAAAAAGCAGAAATAAAGAGATACCGATCAGGAAAAAAGAATGGCGAGCAATACCATAATTCACAAGGTATCCTCATTTTCAATCATTTCACGAACTTCATTAATGACCAAATATGCTTTGTGACCACCAATCACCTCTGCCTGTTTCTTGCTATCCTTCCATAGCTGTAAAACAAAGAGAAACAGCTTTGGGAAGAGAAGTGCAGAAGGAAAATATTGAATCTCAAAAACATACAATCAAAATGGCAATTACCTGAATGGTTGGCATTTTCTGCACAGATTTCCCAGCCCACCGCAAACAAATACATGAAAAATCGAACAATTGACTGTTAATCACAAGTGCTTGGAATGCATATTTTGCTGGAGCAAACAGAAAACATGGGATTAACCTTCAAAATGCCTGCGTTCTTTGTTTTTTGATATGCCTGTGCATGTTAAAAGTTTCTTGTGACAGGAATAGCCTTGGAGTGGAATTTATGACAAGAAATAGCCAGTACTACTAAATTATTCACCAACTAGTTAAATGTTTCTTGAGGTTAGGCAGAGCCTAAATATCGAACCATTCCCACCTCTCAAAATGATCTTAAACTAAATTTTCAACCCTCTTCCAGCCCTAGATCTCCCCCTCCCAAAATGATTTTGTATCTCTTATTTCCTAGATAGAATGACTTATAACTGCTCAGTTACAATCAGATTTTACTTCTCCTGGCTGTTGGATATAAAGTTACAAAGAAGAAGAATTACAGAAAGTATATGGAACCATAAGACTTACAGTGACTCCTGCACGAGTAACAAGTTTGTGTGGAACATTATTGACATCGACACGGTAAAACCGCAATCTGTGTAGCATCAGTGAATACAAAAATAAGGAACATTCTCAATAAATATACAATCTTCAACATGTCCAATGGGCAATTCCCCTCTAATTAAGGCATAGACGATCAGAAACGAAAATAGAGCAAACCTTCTATAGTAATCAGCTGCCAACTTTTCCAATTTTGGTTTCAAATATATACATTTTCTGCACCAGCTTGCCATCCTACAAGAGCAAATATGACCATATAAACCAATTGTTGTACAGTAACTTATCCTAGATGAGAAGGGACTGTTACTTAAAGTTCAACTCAGAACACACAAATAAACCCACAAAGATTAAAATTTGCACTCCCG
>Ga0325411_1008824_pt1 | contig 10861 bp, 11 predicted proteins | sample PopdelMetagenome_13_FD_206181 | JGI IMG/M metagenome (GOLD analysis project Ga0325411, IMG submission 206181) | Populus deltoides microbial communities from Bellville, Georgia, United States - Xylem-PdIQD-R4 | ecosystem: Host-associated > Plants > Phyllosphere > Stem > Wood/Secondary xylem...
TCGAAGGATAGGTTTTAAAGTGAAATTGCATGCAACTCGCGGTATGGCTCTGTAATTTACTCAATAATAATATTCTTTGCTTTAGCCAATTAAAAGTGGACAGGTTGTTAGTTAAAAAATAATAATATTCTCTTAAGGCATGCTGGGACAGGCAAGATTGTTAGGCCCTTGTGCTCTTTTGATTGCGGTGGGGGCATCGGGCCATTCGGCCCATTTACGAGTTGGTCTTAGAAGCTAGTTTGAGTTTATTTGTGGAAAAAATTTCAGTCTTCTTTTAAAAAAAAAAACAAAAATTCTAGAAGATAGAAAACGAAGGTGTTGTTTAATATTATCATGTTTTCCTGTTTTAAGCATGTTTAGTTGAAGTGTTGCATTTATTTTTTATGTGGAAAATATTAAAAAGAAAACTTTTTTAAAAACAATATAAAATTACTTTTTTATATTTTATAATTGAGTTTTTTTTATTTACATGATATTATATTACAGATATTATTGTCTTCGTATCAACACTCCACCATTAATATCAACTTAATATCATAATAATGATCACCACTATTGTCATGATACTACCATGATTATTTTTTTTCAAGTTTTTTTATGTTTACATCAATTAAGAGAAATTTAAAAAAGTCAAATTTGAATTAGTTTTTGAGTTATTCTTGATTTGAATGAGATTCTTAATAGGAGAACATGTTTCTTGATTTTTTAGTTATAAAAATTACAAGCTTGCTAGATTATAGGCCCACTAGATCTATTAGATTACAAGATAAACAAGTTTTGAAGATATGGTAAACTTGGTTTAATTGTAGAGTAGTTATTGTTGATTTTTATTGATTATTTCTTGTCTTGCATCATTTTCTAAATATAAATTTTCAAAATAACTTCCCATAATTATTCGCTCGTTTTATTTTATTTTTTATTTTAAGAATTTTGTATCAAGTAATTTTTTTATACTTTCATTTCACCACTCATATTCAAGTATAGTCTATGATCAAATTTAACTTGTTCTTTATAATTCTTTGATCAACTTTAACATACAACTCCGTCATAATTATTGCAATCATCAATTTTAATTTCAACTTCACTTCATTATCATTTTCTATTTTAATATCATCATTATTATTATTATCAACTCCATCCTACTACCAGCTCGATGACTTTTGAAAATATATTTAAATTTTTTTCTCCACCATTTTATTGTTGTCCCCTTTATCTTTACTGTTTACTAATAAAAATAACAATCATTATTAATTTTGTATCATTATAACAACTACCATATCACCATCATCACTCCTCTATTTATCATGTATATACCATAATATCACTATTTCACCACCATATTTAAATGAGTCTTATTATTAGTTTTATATTTTAACTTGTAATGTATTTTTATATTTTTTAATTAAATATTTTTTCTGAAAATATTTTCCTTCATGCACCTTGTTAAGAAGTTTTTTTTTTAAATATTATAAATAATTAATAAGAAACAGATTCTATTTTTATAAGAATAAAAAACCAAACGTCCTCTAAAGAAAACGCATTTGATAGTTTAAATGGATTATTTTTTTTGAAACGCATATTTTCAAATTGTCAACTTGTTCACAAAATTTTTTTAAAAAATCAAAATAGTTGTTTTTCAAATCATTCATTATAAAAACAAGGGCATTGTTTGAGTCAATCAATATTTTATTGTCATTTTGTTTTCAATTTAAGCTACACAAGTCCCTTGTTTTTCTATTTTATAAGTTTTATAATTAATAAACATATTTTCTTAATTTATTTTTAAATCGAATGATCTCGTAATTAAGAATATATTTTTTTTTAACAAGAATCAATGGTTGCTGGAGATAGGCGCATGAAAAGCTACGGTTGAGGTGCTGAAGCTTGGAACGCAATTGACGTCTGAGCAGGATTCGCATCATCATTATTTTTTTGAGAAATTCCCATCTTCTTCGTAGTTGCCTTTCGAGGGTCCTGTTGGAAAATTTTATTGTCTAATTATTTTTCGAGCCTATATTAAAAAAAAAATCGAATACAAAGAAAAAAAATATAAAATTTATATAAAAAATATCTTTATTTAAATTATATATATTTTCTTTTTTTAAATAAATCTATAAAATAACTAGTAAAAAACAACTAAGTATTCTCACAGCATGTTAAAATCATTCTATCTTGTTAAATTTTGTTTTTAGTTTTTAAAAATATAATTGTGATTGTTTTTAAAGTATTTTTTACTTGAGAATATATTAAAATAATATTTTTTTATTTTTAAAAATTATTTTTTACATTAAAATGATATAAAAACACCAAAAAATATTTATTTAAAATAAAAAAATAATTTTTTAAAAATACTTTTAAAATATAAAAATAAAAACAACCCTTGGTTAATGATAAGTTTATTCACATGATTTTGACCACCCGAGAAGCCCAATTATGACCGCACACCAGACTAGATGAGTTCGTTGGTATTTGACAGTCATGTATAATGTTGGCTTTATTATTTTTTTCCTGAGTTTTTAGGTTTTTTTCCATATAAAATGATATCGTATCGTTAATTAAATTTAAATAAAATTGAACAGTATCATTACAGAATATTACACCCATATAGCATATTGAAGAATAAAAAATTACATAAAACTAATTTTATGCAAATTTACTATATATTAAATAAACCACGAATTGTTAAATGATCCAAATTAATTCTCTACTTTTCTCTTTAGTTTGAAATCGATAATATTAAAAATAAATTGTTAAATCTCTCTTGAATCCTGAATTTACCCGCTGAATCAGCCGAGGTTTTACAATAATGGAAAAACCTCCGGTTTAATTAGAGAGGAATCAAATTAAAAAATAATTTTTTCATGCCATCTGTCTTCTATTTGTCTCTCTAAAGGAGTAATAGAAGTAATTAATTAATTTATTCTCCTTCTCTCTCTTAAAAAAGAAAATAAAATACAGGTGCTGCGTGCAAAGACAAAAGAGCAGCCTTTCGGAGATCTCAAGGGCCTTGCGATTGCGCTCACCCCTCGACGTTTCCGAGGTTATTCTGAGGCCTCGGTCACCACCATTGCCAACTCCCTCAAAACCCATCTCTTTGATTCTCCCAACACACACACACACACACTTTTAAAAGAGAAAGCAGAGATTGTTATCAATCTACGAAGATAAACAAAAGAAGAATGGCTGCACTTTATTCGACGACATGTCGTTCACATTCATACTCTCTATTACCTTCTTCTTCTTCATCACCATCAATCCATGGGCAGAATCATCAACGATTAAACTTCTCTTCTTATATTGCGAAAAGGGTTTTACCAGCTAAGGTTTCTTTTCATTCTCGAAGAAATTATCATTTAAATGTGGTTCTCATGCAAGATGGTTAGTCCTTTTAGTTTTATTGTTCTCATCTTCTTCCTTTTCCTTTTGTTTTTTTTTTCTAAAAACCGTTGTTTTTTTAGTCGTATGAATTGTTTAGCAGATTTATTTGTATATTTTTTGATATGTTTGGTTAAATTGCCTACTTGTACCGTTGTGTGTCTTTTTGATTGCCGAATGCTTGATTTGCCTTTTGTTTTATTGCTATAAAATCCAAGGATGCCCTTTAATCTATATGGCTTCGGTTGTGATCAGGGTTTATATATATATATATATATATATATATAAAACTTAAAAACAGTATAGAAACCAGAGAATTTTTCTGCTTTTGATATTTTCGCTCGTCATTTTTTGAGATATTACTTGATCCCTCTCTTTGTGAATAATGAATATCTATGCTCTCTTGTTTGTTCTTATTTGAATGGTAACTGATTGCAGGTGCAGTGGCCACTCCAGCGACCCCGGTTGAAAATGAGACTCCTTTTAAGAAATTGAAAGGTGGGTTGTTGGCTTCAGTGCCATCAACTCAGGAATTCAAGGAAGCAGCTAGTTTTTATGTGAATAAAGATGAGTCAACTGTCAGTATCACTGTGGTTGGTGCATCTGGGGACCTTGCGAAGAAAAAGATATTTCCTGCACTTTTTGCCCTTTATTACGAGGGTTGTCTCCCGAAGGTTCAAATTTGATTTTTTCTATCGTCTGTCTACACTTGAAAGTTTGATTTCAATTTTCGATTGTTTATAAAGTTTTCTTTTTGAGCTTATGATAATATATTAAGTTGTGAAGTTATTTGGTGGCAGCATTTTACAATCTTTGGCTATGCTCGGAGCAAGATGACTGATGCTGAACTTAGAAACATGGTTAGCAAGACACTTACTTGCAGGATTGATAAAAGGTGACTTTGGATCATTTTTTTGGCCTTGACGTGAAGTTTACATGTTATAAATATCCATGATTTATTTGGAGGTTGGGACATGATATGTACTTCTGCTTCTGAATTTTCAGGGAGAACTGTGATGAAAAGATGGACCAGTTTCTTAAGAGATGTTTCTACCATTCTGGTCAATATGATTCACAAGAAAACTTTGCTGAGTTAGACAAGAAGTTGAAAGAACATGAGGTAATGGGGGTCTAGGTCAGCAAATGGATTATCTCTTTTAGTAGTAGATGACTTATTGGTGATTGGCATGTAAATTGAACGTTTAGGAAAATTCTCTTTTCCATCTGTGGTTATGTGGATTGGAGGGCTTCCTGATAAGTATATCACTTTTGACTCATGGAGTCAATTGGAAACTGTGCATTATTGTTCTGTAGCCATTCCTAGTAAGGTGCAAAAAATTGGCTGATTGGGTGTTAGGGAAGTTTTAGAGTTCAGATATTTTCTTCAATGCCTAGATTTTATGCACCTTAGCTTTTGCACCTCTTTATTGATGCACATCCTTTAATTGTATTGGAAACTTACAATGCTTTATCATATAGAATATTATTGCACCTCTATATTGGTGTTACCACTTACCATTTCCAAGCTGATTGAAAGAGTTTCGATGTAATTATGGGTATAATTGTTCGGTAGGTGCATTTAGGAATGAAAAGCAGCATTGCAGTTAATGAAAGAGGTATTTGGTCATATAATTTTCACAACTGGTCATTGTGACCATGGGCATGGCGATTGAGCTTGCAAAGTGGTGGCATTTTATATTGCTGGATGCACCTTTAAAATTTTATCACCATCCTTCATTATCATTTTCATGATTTCGCCTTTAAACTATAATTCTCATTGTTCTTTACTATTTTGGTTTTATGTCTGGTGAATTATGCTGCAACTGAGACGCAATTAGTATTTTATCTGTTGTTTAGAATATTGTAGAATGTCTTTTTTTTTTTTTTTTCTTAAGGTTAAGATACAATGGGGCTCTTTACAAATTTTCTATAAATAGTACTACAACATGAGCATTTATATAATCAGATTCTGCTTGATAATGAAAGTTGCATGTGCAGGGTGGGAGAGTTTCTAATCGCCTCTTTTATCTGTCAATTCCTCCAAATATATTTATAGATGCGGTGAAATGTACAAGCTCATCAGCTTCATCTGGTATTGGCTGGACCAGGGTCATTGTTGAGAAACCCTTTGGCCGAGATTCGGATTCCTCAGCTGCTTTGACAAAAGCCCTCAAGCAATACTTAGAAGAAGATCAGATATTCAGGTAGAAGATTTCTAAACTCAATCAGTTTTTAAGAAGGGATTTGGAGCACAATCTGATCAGATGGATATTCCCTTTTTTTTCAGGATAGACCACTATCTGGGAAAGGAACTTGTGGAAAACCTGTCTGTTCTTCGCTTCTCTAATCTCATTTTTGAACCCTTATGGTCAAGGCGGTATATCAGAAATGTACAGCTGATATTCTCTGAAGATTTTGGCACTGAAGGACGTGGAGGGTACTTTGCATTATAAAATGAGAGCATACTTTGCAATTCTGCATTCTATTTAAGAGCTTACAGTTAAAACTTTTGAATTGGTTGCAACTAGGTATTTTGACAATTACGGAATAATAAGAGACATAATGCAGAACCATCTGCTTCAAATACTAGCCCTCTTTGCGATGGAAACACCTGTCAGTTTGGATGCAGAGGACATCAGAAACGAAAAGGTTATTGTTACTTGCTTGAAAGTGAGCCATTTTAGCATAATCTTTTTCCCTAGTTTAAATATCATTTCTTGTTGGATTGCAGGTCAAAGTTTTACGATCAATGAGGCCTTTACAACTTGAAGATGTTGTTGTTGGGCAGTACAAGAGCCACACAAAAGGGGGAGTTACTTACCCAGCATACATTGATGACAGCACTGTGCCAAAAGGCAGCTTAACTCCAACATTTGCTGCAGCTGCTCTCTTCATAGATAATGCAAGATGGGATGGAGTGCCTTTTCTAATGAAAGCTGGCAAAGCATTACATAAGAAGAGGTGAGCATTACTACATTGATGGCAAAATGTACCAGGTGTTTGCTTCAAGAAACTAACCTTTTCTCTTATGACCGAGTAATATGTTTATAATACGTGTAATTTTCTTGTTTTTCCCAGGGCCGAGATAAGGGTGCAGTTCCGGCATGTGCCTGGCAACTTATACAATCAGGATTTTGGGAATGATCTTGATCTGGCTACAAATGAGCTTGTTATTCGAGTGCAGCCAGATGAAGCTATTGATTTGAAGATCAATAACAAGGTCCCTGGATTGGGAATGAGATTGGACCGTAGCAATCTAAATCTTCTCTATGCAGCAAGGTAATGTTTAAGATCACTTGAATGTTATACATGAAAAGCCTTCTTTATATGCAGCAAGGTCCATCCAACAATATCTTGATTGCAAATTAACTTGGTATGCCATTTGTAGATATTCAAAGGAGATTCCAGATGCATATGAGAGGCTTCTGCTGGATGCAATTGAAGGGGAAAGGAGATTGTTTATCAGGAGTGATGAACTGGATGCAGCCTGGGCACTCTTCACTCCCGTTCTCAAGGAGCTTGAAGAGAAAAACGTTATCCCAGAGTATTATCCTTATGGTAGTCGAGGCCCTGTTGGGGCTCACTATCTAGCTGCCAGATACAACGTCAGATGGGGCGACCTTAGTATAGAGCAATAACTCGGGGGTTTTTTGACACTTAGTAGTGTAGCGGGATAAGACGAGCAGATCGCTTTGTTATTTTTCTGTCATTTGTTAGGGTTACTTAATTTTCTTTATCTTTGTGGGTTACGAAAGAGCTCTTGTATATGAACTCGTTGGACAGTAGGAGCATGCCAGTTCCTGGTGCAAGCAAGCAAAATTTATCATTGAAGAAAAGGAATATTTTTCCTTTTCTGTTTTAAATAATCCTTTTGTTTTTGGCTTTGCCATGTATTGTTTGTTCTCCGAGGTGAAAATTAGAAGAAATACGAATTGAGTTTAATTTTAGTTTTCTCCTTTCCCTTTTATTCTCTGTTAGGAGATTTACTGAGCCCGTCGTAATCTATTTTTTTATGCTGATTTCTAAAATATTTTTTTAAATCCAAAAAAACAAAAAAAATATAAATTCAACGTAATTAGATCAATTCTCAATCATTTTACAAACTTCCCACAAGTTTTTATGAAAACTTGATTTTGACCCTTGTTTATTTTTATCACTTTTCTTATATTTTTGTTTTAAAATAAAAATATAAAAAATCAAAGATTTTTGTGAAAATATGTCCACAAAGCAATTCAGCCAATTCTCAACCATTTCACGGCCCTTGTTACTGTAATGTTAGTTCTGAATCACCATGGTATGATAAAAAAAAAAGGCCATGCATTATTGCTCATCATGGAATTGCTTCAATTATCCTAAGATATTGCTACTGTAACTATAAATTTTAAATAGATATATTGTTCTCATGCAAACAAGTAGACAACATAAACTTGTATTGATTTAGTATAAGGAATGACAAGGGTAATAAAATAATTGATGATGACTAGACAATTTAAATTTTAATATGTATGAACAAGAAGAAAAGAAAGAAATTCACATATATGTTGATGTTAATCTTAGGCTATGTTTGTTTCTCGGAAAGTGGTTTTCGGGAAACCACTTTCCAAACTTTTCTGTGTTTATTTGCCACTAGAAAAGTTGGTCAACGGAAAATACTTTCCAGTCAAAGGAAAATTTGGCTTAGTTTCCAGAAAAGTGTTTTCCTGGAAAATTTGGGCGTAAAATACTTTCTAGAAGTTGTGAAAAATTTAGAAATATCATATTATTTGCTGATTATATCAAATTTGGTCCTCAAACTTTTGATTGCTATATATATTTTGTTTTGAATATTTATTTTTCAATTTCATCTCTTAAAATTTAATTTTTATATTAACTATGGTCCTCATTTTTATAATTATTATTTGCTTTTCCCTTATAATTTTTTTATTAAAATTTTTTATCTATCAAATTTGGTCATTTTTCTTTTGATCGTTACTTATTTTATTTGAAATAATTTATGAAATGTTAATTATTATTATTTTAATTTCTTCATCTTTCTTTTATTTTTTTATTTTTTAGATTTGATTTCTATTATTTTTCTATTATTTATTTTATTTGAGATAATTTATGAAATTAATTTTTTTTTCAATTTTATTCTCATTCAACTTTTTGATTTGTAAGATTTGTTGCTCATTATTTTAATAAACTTGAGAAAATAAAACATTAATAAGTTATTTTCCAGCTTATTTTCCATGACATAACCAAACATTGGAAAGTGTTTTCCAACTTATTTTCCATTACACTACCAAACATCGGAAAATAATTCACTTTCCTGAAATTTACTTTCCCGGAATTTACTTTCCAAAAGAAAACTACTTTTCAGCAAACAAATGGGGCTTAAAGTTGCTCATTTAACAATCAAAATGCTAAAGTGTTATTCAGGCAAGTCTAATGATGGCAAGTGTCTTGGAACAAAATATTTATCTGCCTATGATGATGATATTTGTAATATCCTATATCGGTGGATGAGGACTTGGGAGATGTCTTATATGACCATGCTCACCTTGACTAGTAAGACGCGTAATAAAACCCTGAGGGAGACATGGGTTAAAGCCCTACGAATGGGTGGGCTGGGAGGCCCAAAGGGGACAGTATCTGACAGGTGTGGGCCGCTGCGCTACTCTGAAAAACACGTATTGGAGCCATGCGTAACTGCCAAGAACAAATCCGTAAGGCCCGTGGGCCAAAGCGGACAATATCTTGCTAGTAGGGTGGGGTGTTACATTTAGTATCAGAGCCCAGCTCACTAGATGTCCGATAGTGCTGACGGGGTTATTGGGCTCCTTAAAGGGAGTGGATTGTAATATCCTATATTGGTGGGTGAGGACCTGGGAGAGGGTTTTATATGAGTATGCTCATCTTGACTAATAAGACGCGTAATAAAACCCTGAGGGGGACCTGGGTTAAAGCCCTGGGAATGAGTGGACTGGGAGGCCCAAAGAGGATAGTATATGACAAGTGTGGGCCGTTGCGCTACTTTAGAAGATGCGTAATAAAACCTTGAGGGGGACCTGGGTTAAAGCCCTGGGAATGGATGGACTGGGAGGCTCAGAGGGGACAATATCTGATAGGTGTGCACCGCTGCGCTACTTTGGAAGACGTGTTTTAAAGCCATGCGTGGCTGCCAAGGACAAATCCGTGAGGCCCGTGGTTCAAAGTGTACAATATCTTGCTAGTGAGGTGAGGGTGGGGTGTTACAATATTAATGGTAGAAATAAAGTACTATTGTTTATTGGAGAACAGGGTTTGAGTTTAGATAAAGATGATAATGGTGTAAAAGAGGGTAAATTATGGTGTTGAAGTTGGTGTTAGTATTAAAAGGTATGTTAATGTCAAAAGTTATAGCGTTGATTCTTAATTAGATGTTGAAATGAGTGTTGATGTGGGTAGTTTAGATACTAATATGAGAAGTGATTGGGTTGGATTTAGTGAAAAGGGTTGTACTAAATGTGAAAAAGATTACAAGGATAATGAAACTAATAAAGATGATAAGGATTATATTTCTTCAAATGAGAGATAAGTGGATTGATAGCTTACAAGGAAAAACTTATTTTGGGGTGCATCAAAGTTGGAGAATGAATGAAAGTTAAAAATTGATGTGGATGATATTGATGTTGAAGTTAGTGAAAACTTTGACAATAATGATGAAGGTAATAAGAATGAAAACGACGAGAATGAATAGAAGCAGGAAAAAAATAATTATTGATCTTACAATTGGCTTTAGGAGTAAGACATTTAAGATGGGTGTTGAAGTTTGCAAAATATCATATTTTTATTAATGTCACTTACTTCATAGATATTATGAAAGAATATGAAATAAAACATAGATATCATTTGAAAAAAATATATTAATAAAAAAAGGTTAGAGCTATATATATGGATGACGATTGTGAGTGGAAGATATATACTTATTTGGTTCTTGGTAGTAAGATTTTATGATGAGGTCTTTACGAGACCTACATAGTTGTGTTAGTTTTGAAAATATAAAAATAGTTAATTTTAATCAGGTAACAAAGAAGTTGCTTCTAATAATTAATGTTGACTTAATCATTTCCAATGATGCCCTCGATAAAACTTTGAATGAAAAGTTTGGGATTAAACTATACCCAATACAACTACGAAGATCTAAGACTAAGGCTACAATTTTATTTTTTTTTATGAAAAGAAGTCATAGAGAGTCTGAAAACAATACATCCCAAGTTTTGATGTGTTAATAGGACTTGATATTAATTAAAACTCTAAATTACATTCACCAAAAAAGTTTCAAAGAATATATGTATGTTTGAAGACGATGAAGTAATGATTTGTTAATGGATGTATACCTTTTCTTAGGATGGATGAAATCATCTCAAGAGCCTTAATGGAGAAGTATTGTTGTCAACAGTTGGTTTGAAAGGTAATAATATTTTCCCCCTTGCATATGTTGTTGATGAGTGTGAAAACAAGGACA
>Ga0325411_1008832_pt1 | contig 10855 bp, 8 predicted proteins | sample PopdelMetagenome_13_FD_206181 | JGI IMG/M metagenome (GOLD analysis project Ga0325411, IMG submission 206181) | Populus deltoides microbial communities from Bellville, Georgia, United States - Xylem-PdIQD-R4 | ecosystem: Host-associated > Plants > Phyllosphere > Stem > Wood/Secondary xylem...
AGTACATAAGAATACGAGAGTCGCATGGTGTTACATTACCAGGAAGGCGCGGTGAGTCCTGGAGTGCAGATTCATATTTGGCATCGCTTTAAAAATATTTTTAGCTTGAAAAAAACTATCAAATTAATTTTTATAATTTTAATACCATGATGTTAAAAAAACATAAATGTAAGAAAATATTTATTTTAATATATATTTTTTAAAAAAATTATTTTCAAAACCCCAGACACCCCATCACCTCCGCATGGAAACCCACGTGACTCAAAATGAGGTATCCCCTTCTAGTTGCAACTAGTACACCCTACCAAGCCTGCAGCTTTCAGTCCCACCGCGTGTCTCAACATCAATGGCATGAACAGAAAACACTGAAAATCAACTCTCAACGAATTAGTATCTCGTCCGGGCAAGTAAACGAGTAAATCCTTACTGCTATTAATGCAGTCAAGGAGTTTAGTTACTGAAGATTCCTTGGATAACACGGTTGATAACTCCACTCAACCAACCCACCTTCTGATTTTGGCTCATCTATGATATGATTAGCATCTGTCAATGTATTTCCGCCTGGGCCCCTCCACCTCACACCGCGAGAATTTCATCGACATGTACAGTCCTCATCTCGAATAAATGCTACGCAGAGACAAATAAATCTGCTAAATGCTTAAAAAGGTTGAGGTAAAATTGCGAACCACTCTTTCCCAGGATTTTCACTTCTGTATGTATACGGCGTGTGAAATTTGCTACTTTCTTCAGTTATATATGTACCGGGGAGAGTAAAGGAACCATTGAATACTTCCACAATCACATACAGCTAATATATATCGGCTAAGAGCAAGAAGCGAGGTGGAAATTAATGGCTGAAAAATAAGGACCACTGGCTTGCGACCTGAATCCTGATGCATGATATCTTTTAATATGCTATGAAAATACTTCTATGAGGGAAAATGGACCCCAAAAGTGATGGAAACACATGCTTAGGCACCGACCACCACCACTAAAGTATTGAAAACGTTGATTTAGCTTTGCCAATCTAGACATCACGGCTCTAGGCCATGGCTCGCATCTTGTTATCGATCTCAGTCTTGGATGGGCCTTGATTGAGTAAAAATAAGTTTTCCTTCTCTCTTAAATAAGAGGAGGATCACAAGCACAATTTGGAAAACGAACTGCCTGCATGTTTAGGGATTTAGGCGTACTGTACAATCAGACAAATCAACGTCGGCAATGGGTAAGAAAACGACATGCGCCATTGAATATGGGTTATGCTACAAAGAAAAGGAAGCAACAAAAAACCCATTTGGGGTGAGAGAGGCTCGAACTCTCGACCTCAGGATAACTCAGAAGCTATGAGACCTACGCGCTAGCCAACTGCGCCACCACCCCATGATGGCTCTTTTCAAACGGCGATGTATAATATAGATTTAAGTTAAACGTTGATCTGGGCTATCGACTCCTAAGAGAATCGGAATGGGCTTGAGCTCAGGGCAAGCGATTATTAATCAGCACAGAATCGTGTTTCACTCCTTTCCATATTGACAATATGATAGGCCTCTTTTCAGCTAGTACATAGCCCAAACAGTTTCCAGAGGGTTGTTTTATGCCTTATTTAGAAATGCCACCTAAATGAGATTTGCTAAAATTTATTTATTTTATTTTAAATTAATTTTTTATATATTTTCAGATCATTGATTTGCTAATATCAGAAATAAAATTTTAAAAATAAAAAATATTATTTTAATACATTTCTAAATAAAAAATAATATGCTAAATTCAGATAATATTTACTGGATAAAGCTATTTTACTAATCCAAATCATCTTTTTTAATTTTGGTAAGTTTAGTTATTGAAAAAATAAAAACAATATAACCCAAAGTTAAAAAGTAGATTTCTAACACATTAAATTATAACCCCAACAAATGTTGGATAAACATTCTAACTGCAGCGGCGAAATCACTGGAGATGAGCAATTACTGAGTTTGATGTTAAGAATCTTGACTGCGATTGGAATTATGGGTTCACGGCAAGAGGAATATAGCCCATGTATTTTTTCAGGCTTGAATATTTCTTCACTTTTGTCATCTTGTAAATTATTTCATGCTAACAAAGATTATGGAGCTGAAGTTACAACGAAGGATTTTGAAAAAATGTATGAGCTTCCATGGCAGCGACAAATAAAGTGGAAAAATCAAGGTTATCATGGTTATTCATGTACCAAGCGACGAGGTTTGAGATCTCTTATAGACAAACAAGCGTACACATTGAGGCTGATGCAAAGTTCACTTTGATTGAGAAGATGATTGCGAAGCTGAAAGACCTCCTAAATAAATTTTGTAGTTGTTAAAGGTTGGTGGAGTTCACTCCATTTATCATATTTGAACTCTATCTACTTGGGTATTTACTTGGGTTTATTAGTGTATATGATATATAGTTAATTGGTTGATTATATGTGAAATTAATTTTGTTTATATTAATATATTTAATTTTAATAAATGCTTTATATATTTTTAATATTCATTAAATAATTGATTAATAAAAATAGAATAAGAAAAAGAATAAGAAATGTTTTTATGCTTTATATAGAGATGAACTAGTAGTTCATGATTATTTGAATGTTAGATTTTAATTATATATTGAAAATAAAAAAACCAGTTTAGTTTTATTTTAATTTAAATAACAGTGTTGTAAGTTGAAAGAGTTTCAAATAAAAGACCAAAGTAGATTCTACAACTAAAGCTGAGTACACCTCTATGTTTGAGTGGACATAAGATGTTGTTTGGATCAAGAAGTTCATCACAAAATTATGTGTGGTTACTAGCATTGTTGATCGAGTAACCCTTTATTATGATGACAATAGAATCATTGTACAAGCAAAGAAACCAAGGTCTCATTAATGATCTAAAAATGTACTTAGACATTTCTATTTGACTAGAGAATCCTAAAAAAAAAGATGTAAAGATAGAATCAGTACCTACTAAAAAGAATCTTATAGACCCTCTAACTAAACCATTGTCCCAGTAAAAGTTCATTCTCCTATGACTTTTCTAATTTTTAGAGGATCATGAGAGGTTGCTAGACATTGTACTTGATCTTGAAATATAAATCAATCAATTGTTAAATTAATAATAAATTAATTTATTTAATATTTTTCATTTAGAATTGTAATTTATATTTGGATCATCTTATTAGCAAACCTAATAGGTCACACCTATAAGAACCATTAGTAAAAACTTAAACTGAAATGATTTATCAATTATGATTTTATTATAAATAAATCTTTAGAAATTAAAAATTAGAAAATAACACTTATATAATATCACATATATTACAATTCTAAGCTTTTACAGGTCATTTTATTCTTGATTTTGTACTAGTTTCCCCCCATCTATTTGTACTAACGTCAACCCTTCATTTTCACTGGTTTTTATTTGATCGAAAAATCCAGTTGCATTAAATTGTCAAATTACACGAAACCATATGATAACAACACATATCCTAAACCTATTTATCAAGAAAACCTAAACTTCCGATGCAGACGAGGCAAACTAGTATAAAATTAAGAATACATGGATACAAAGAAGCTTTTACCTCTTAAACAACATACATTATTAGCATGATAATTAATCACCAACATATCCTATTTTATACTGATGAAGGGATACTATTACAAAAATACATAATAATCCGTCTATATTGTGTGTTTTTTTTTATGAATATAATATTGTTCAAAAACATCGATCTTCAGGATATATCGGACGAGAGACAACATTCCATTAAAAAAAAAAAACGAACTAGTGAGTAGATATTAAGATCCCGTAGATAGTTCATGCAATGAATTAACCGAGTCTAAATGTGAATCTCTTCCGCTGGAACTAGCTAGTAGAAAAGAGAACTGGAAATAGTTGAGGAGGGAGCAAATAATTTAGTATCGCGTCACGAGAGGAGAGAACTGAAGGATAAAGAGAATGCCATCGAAATTAATAGCTGAGCATTTTGAACGTACGTGCCCTGAACAGGATTCTCACGCTCAAAAAGAGGTATCTTCCATTCTTTAAAAAAGAAGAAGATGAAGATATGCCTTCTTTACAAGAGGGCGAATTGGAACATGACGACCGATATATATTAATCAGATCAGTTGCAGACTTTAGGAAAGAACATAGATGAGAAAATGCTTTATTTGCTCCAATTAGGTAGCAACTTGAGTATTGGACGATAACTTTGCCTGCACAAGAGTGCAGCTTTAAACAGAAACATTGATTGGTGGTTTGATGGAGCTATACAGCTTTGGGTGGGTCAGCCATGACACCCAATCTGAGAATACGAGAGAGTCCTACCACAGGTGTAAAAGAAAGATGGTAGTAGATGAAATCCAGCTCATAGCTCTCAAAGAGGGATACGACCCCACGTGGAGAGGACCTGCAATGCCAGTTGCAGTTCCCATAATATTAGAGGTCCTCGTAGCTGTCTCCTCGTCCCTAACGCTGGCATCAAGCTTGATAATGACCATCGCCTTCCCCACTTGTAAGTACTTTGCATGATGCATTACTGTTTTTCATTCACGGTAAAACGTCGTTACACTAGCTTTTAAATTGATCACTACTGATCACTTTGTATTCTAGAAAGAGAGCCTGAGTATCTGGTTGCCCCCGGAACCAAAATATTTATTATTGTTAAATATTTATCTCCCTTGATTTTTTTTTTTTTGAAAGGAGAGAGAGGAGGGGAGAGTTAAAGGGACTGACGTCTGTTAATCTCTAAATGAGAAAAAGGTGTTTAATATTCCCTACAATTGGATCCCTCCATCATACAATATGTAATATTAAATCTGAAAATTATTAAATCCATCATTATAAATTTGTTTCACACACATTCCAAACATTTTCAACACTTTCTTTCATCCATTTCCTTATACCCTAAACCTTTAACTAGCTACTTGACCTCTTTATTTTAATCCCACATCAAACAAAATCTTACAGTTGTCCAAGCTATGTTTTCATTCCGGGCTTATGGTTAGCCAGTAGTCCAGTGCTCGAAACCGCACATGATTTACATCTTTGTATATAAGACCAAACACTTGCTGATGATGTAACCATTTCATTTTATAATAGCCTAAAATACACAATCAAATTCAGTATATTATTTAATTTGCCGTCAACCTATAGCCACCGAGTGAATATTGACCAGGAATGTTCTGAGAGTGATGGGTATTATCTTACAGTTGTAATTTTGTTTTCTTCTTAGGCCTTTTGCCGCCCTTGACTTGATGCACATGATAGTCTTCATCATGGTTGGAGGGGTTAGGATCATGTTGATGGATGGGTGTTTTGATTAGCGAATCGAAAAATCAAGCAGATGTATATGTCAAGGATCTTAGAGCATATGTTTTGAGATAATACGGTGATGATGAGAACAAGAAAATGATAATAACGAAGTTGAAATACTTTTTTCTTCTTCTTTCCTTGGGGTGATGAGAACAAAATAGGTTGACTTAAAATAAAACCAAATATCGAAAGAATTGCTATGCTATGCACTGAACCACACCATGATAATGTTGCGCTTTGAGCCAGATGTGCTGTTTCCCCGATCCCATATTATTATTTTTTGGGACCATTGTATTCGTACGGATTATTAAATAAATGAATTTGTTAATGATTTGTCAATTTCTTGGGTTAAAATTCATGTATTAAACCTTAAAACTAACACTTCAGTCATGTAATAATGATATCTGTGTGTGTGTGTGTGTGTGTAGAGAGAGAGAGAGAGAGAGAGAGAGAGAGAGAGAGAGATTTGCAATGCTAAGCCATGCCTCCTCTTGTGTTTATCTAAAATAGTGTCCAGCAATCACATTGATGTGGAATGAATAATTTCTGCGGTGGATGGGAAGTCCATTTTGATTGCCACTGCAGCAAGAGACCCCGCCATGGGTACAAATGTGGGTACAACTAGTATCCAACCAGACTATCATACTATTAACAATAAACAAACAAAGGATCACACTTATGAAATTAAGACTAGGAAGTTTGAAACCAGGCAAAACTCATAAGAAAACATAAGAGAAAGAACACAAAAAAGAGAGATGGAAAATTAAGTATCATTTCTTGTAATGTTGGGAGAGTATATTAATTAATCGTATGACAGAGAGGACAGATTCAAGTGCCTATGGTCACGCAGCTGTCATTAGATATTACAAATCCACCCCTCGATCCCCTAGCTAGCCATCTTCTTTCCTGGACAGCAAATAAGAGTTTGCAGCTGTCGGGTCTCTCTCTCTCTCTCTCGGCCACTCCTTCGTGTTAATTGAACAACCAAACCCCAACCTAACCTATTTGTTATCAAAACAACCCTCAAGTAATATTAACAACAGCATCATAGACTAGCATGCTAGCTAATTAAGCTCCATCCAGCCATCACTTTCTCTGTCTCAAAATTCTTGCGATGATTCTTTGTGGTGAAGAAACAGAATGAAGGAAATAGTGGGGCGTTTACGTATAGAGCAGAAAGCAGAGACAACTAGGGGATGGAGAGGAGGAGCTGTCACAGTTATCTGAGTGATATATCAAGAGTTCATGCATGAAGAAGGATAATCACTTGTCATTTTGATGATTTGCATGCCATGGCTTATCCACATCATCGATCTCAGTTTGGAGATACAACGTTTACAAAAGTTTTTGTTGGGGGACTAGCTTGGGAGACCCCAACTGAGGAAATGCGTAGATACTTTGAGCAGTTTGGGGAGATTCTTGAAGCTGTTATCATTACAGACAAAAACACTGGAAAATCTAAAGGATACGGATTTGTAAGTTGATAAGATCTCTATTAAATTGCACAGACCATGTTCAGATGACTCAAATTCGTTAGGCCTTTTTTGATCACCAATATATATTTATATATATACAGGTGACTTTTCGTGATCCGGAATCTGCAAGAAGGGCTTGTGCTGAACCAAACCCTGTGATCGATGGCAGAAGAGCGAATTGTAACATTGCTTCACTTGGACGGCCGAGACCTTCACCGCCTCGAGGTTCATTATTGTTTTTGATTTATTAGAATTATATTATTAATCAGCCATCATATAATGTATCAACTGTATTTTGTTTCTACAACTATTCACCATTAATAATTAATAGTTAATTATTTTTTAAAATTTGTTTGTTGTTAATTCAGGACGACCGCAAGGTAGCAATCCCTTCCAGCGAAGTGCACCACCTGGTGCGCCATCATACGGCGGAGTTGCAGCACCATTTCCTCCTCTAGCTCCTCCTCCTCCACCACCACCACCACCACCACCTGTCCTCTATACACATTACGGGTTAGTTCTTATTGCTTTCTAATTTTCTAAAGTAATTATTTGGCTACATTAGTTGTAGGAAATGGTCCACCACACTCTCTTTTTCCTCTGTTTCGTTTTTTCCTCTCGGTATAGTTGTTATCAGCCTGTGAACAATTAAAACGTTATAGTTATTGACTTTTTAATATGAAATTATAGCTAGTAATTGACCTGGCCAGAATCTAATTATTGTAAGCATATATATTTTTTAATATGAAATTATTAGAGAATAGAATCTAATAATTTGGCCTTCAAAATAATATTCCCAGCGTTATCGTTATACAATGTTCAAAAAAAAAAAAAAACCATTACTGTTACTCAAAAGAATTCGTCCCCCCCCTTCAAATGCTGCACTCGGAGATATCAATTAATATTGGTGTTGGCTCGAAAATGCGGGCACACCACACACACTTAGATGCGTATCAATCTTTATTAAATAATCTCAACATAATATATTACACTTAGAGTGGTATATTTAATTAGACGAGTATCTTAAAAAATAAAAAAAATCAAATAATTGAACCTGTTATATCCTAGTAGATTGTGACAAATGGTCCATTCTCAAATTTATAAATTTCTATTATAAATTTTTATTTATTGTAAGTGGGATTAATTGGTAAGTTTAACATATCCCAGATATTTTAAATAGATATTAATTTGCTGGCGGTATTTAACTTTGTAAAGTTATATATTGCATCGATAATGATCTCATCCTATGAAAAATAGATCGATGATCTCCTTAATTTTATTGAAAAGAAAATTTACAGTCACGATCGATAAAGGCTATTTGTTGCTGGGATTTCCCTATGATCTAATTGATAACGGGATAATAGAGGGAGATGCTGTCTCTTATTTGGATTACGTTATCTGTTTATCTGGAGAGGTAAATTGCGAAGCTTCCAAGGAAAATGACAGGGACATGGGTTAATGGAACTCTCTATTAATGATGAAAAGCTAGCTATCTACGTACTATTTCCATGTAGCCATCGGAAGATCCACATATCCGTGGAAATTAAGTTTGATTAAAAATAAAATCACCAATTAATACGAGGAAGACATCATTTTGATATTTCCCTGCCACAGGGCTGCGGTACTGGATGTTACCATGCATGCCCAGACGGTAGGGAGATTCGATCTATATGTATTCATCTATTAGAAATAATTTTCTTATATATATATATATATATATATGAATTTATCATATTGGAGACATGATGAAATTGATTTTAGTGCCCATCATAATCAGACATTGTTATTGGTAGCAGTTGCTATCACGGTGGGTCTCAACCGCAGCACAACAATTAAATTCCCGATGCTACCTGTTTCCTCAGCTAGAGAAGCTACTTACAGAATCTAATTAGATTTCATGTAGCTTTTTTCTCGTTCATACGTACTAAGATCCATTGATTCAACTCCTGCAGGTATCCAACCTACACTCCTGACTATGGCTACCACCAGGTCAACACCCCTTCTCTGCTTGTTTATTGATTTTTCATGTGCTCAAGGAAAAAAAATCAGAAAATTACAGACAATAGTTCGGTAAAATTAATATATACTACCGTGGATGGACATGGATGCAGGCAATGTATAACACACAAATTCAACAGCCAGCTCAATACTATCATCAAATGTACGGGACATCATCATCCACCATTGGCGCACCATACTATTATGGCTACTCTTTGCAAGCTCCAAGGACAGCACTCTCTGGACCTCAGGCTCAACGAATACCTGGACCGTCTTATTTATACTTCCCAACGTCTATGGAGGGGTCCTTCTCTTCGTTTCCTTCTCCAACTATTCAACCCGCAAGGCATCCCTTTCAATCTCCTAGTACAGCTGGTACGTGCTTGCTTTTTATCCTTCTCTCCAATGATCTTCAGCTCCCCATACATAAAAAACATACACATTTGGAGATACATAATATATATTTATGCTTAATCATAAGAAGGAAAAAACATACATAATATATACAATGATGATCGAAAGTGTTAAACCCCAGTCGTTACTTGATAGATCATTTGGTTTGACTTGGGCATTCGTTCTTCTTTCTATATCTCTCCACATATATATATCATGCATGAGTAGATAATGTTAAAAATTAGGGCTTGTGTAGCTAGCAACTTAGCTGGCCTGATACCGGGGGGCCGCATGGGCAACCTCAACCATGTGGATGAGCTGTCTGGTTATCTGTATGACCCAAGCACTGGGTCAATGTAAAGTAAGGACAGAGGAGCATAAGGTGTAAACAAATAGTGACTGCATGTGGTTTCAGTATCAACTATCAAGATGGTAGTTGATTCTGAGATGCGGTCAAATGATAGTGTATGTAAAGAGGCCCACAACGCATGTTATATACTGCCATGCGTTGCTTTTAGGTATTTAAAAGCTACCACACGAACTTTTATTTAACCAATAAATGACTACAGTAGCCGAATCAGTAAATATATGATGGGATTTTCTTTCTCAAGAAAGAAAGAATCATGGGATTTCACGAAGGAAAAGCTAATTATATATATCACCAAGTTCATAATGAAGATGCATTAGAAAATATTTGAAATGTGGCTTCTGGCATGGTAGCTAGTGTTGTAAGCTTATTCTACTTGACAGAAAAATTTGAACTGTTGAGAGACCATGATGGGTCTTTTGCTTGGTTATCATATGTTCTTAGGTCTCTGGGCATCTACTGATCTGGTTTTATTCCATGAAGCAGATCTCATGGGTCCCTGATGAATTATCTAGCTTTGTTGTTCTTTGTTTTCTTCCTTAATTTTTAGTTCCGTTTCCGTTTGAGCCGTGTCTGTTCATCTTCCCTGCGGGTTATCCCCTTGCTGTGTGCTTGTTTACTTATAATAAATAAATGACCTTTAATCGATTCAGAATATACATAGGATTTTACATGGATCTATAATCTCCACCTTTAACTATCACGACATATATTGAGAATTTACTTTACGTCGAGCTCATCATCATCTAACACCTGAACTACCAACGTGCTATAAATCTACTTGATGGCCTGGCTAGTTGGATCGACCCAATAACCCACTAACTTAGAGCCTTGTTTGGTTGTATTTTTTCGCAAATCATGATAGATATTGACCTAGTAAAACATGATTGATCTAGCATATCAATTTTAAGGAATCTTTTTTGTCCAAAACAATATTGTGTTAACTAAAAAAAAATGATTTTTTTATAGATTAATCTGAATTCACCCATTGACCCATGAATTTATAGCCTTTTCTTTCCGTTTTGTTATTTTTATAAAATTCTTGAGGGTCGTATTTTTAAATTTTAACAACAATAATTCATTCTACTGAACTGGTGTGGCTAGTTTGTGCTTTTATATGATATAATATCAATCCTATAATTTTTACTTGAATTTAATCCACCGAACTAATTAATTAATCGGTTGAAGTGGTGGCCCGGGCTGCATCCTTCATCTAACTACATGGAATAATAAATTAAGATTGGATATCTTGTTGCAATATTAAAATTAAAGATGGCAAGTAAAATCAGTTTTCCTTCCAGTTAATT
>Ga0325411_1008833_pt1 | contig 10854 bp, 6 predicted proteins | sample PopdelMetagenome_13_FD_206181 | JGI IMG/M metagenome (GOLD analysis project Ga0325411, IMG submission 206181) | Populus deltoides microbial communities from Bellville, Georgia, United States - Xylem-PdIQD-R4 | ecosystem: Host-associated > Plants > Phyllosphere > Stem > Wood/Secondary xylem...
GAACTACTGTCAGCGCTGACACTTGGATTCGACAGCCCATTCAGCCCCTAGGGACTCAGATACCATCAACGAATTGCTGTCACGGGTGATGGTTGTACTCGACAGCCCAAACAACCCCTAGGAACTCAGAAATCATCAACAAACTACTGTGAAGGTGATGCCTAGATTCAACAGTCGAAACAGCCCTTAGGGACTCACAAATAATCAACGAACTGCTGTCACCGCTGACGCATGGATTCAACAGCCCCAACAGCCTTAAGGACTCATAAAACGTGAACTAACTGCTGTCACGGGTGATGCATGGATTCGACACTCCAAATAGCCCCTAGGGACTCAGAAATTTTCAACGAAACTGCTACCACGGGTGATGCTTCGATTCGAAAGCATAAACATCCACTAGGGACTCAGAAATCATAAATCAAACTGCCATCATGGGTGACGCATTGACTCGACAGCCCAAACATCCCCTAGGGGCTGTCACGGGTGACGGTTGGATTAGACTGCCCAAACTGGCCATAACGACTCAGAAATAATCAACGAATTGCTGTCACGGGTAATACATGGATTCAACAGCCCAAACAGCCCCCAAGACTCATAAAACATGAACGAACTGTTGTCACGGGTGACTTATGGATTTGACAACCAAACAGCCCCTAGGGACTCAGATATCATTATCGAAACTGCTGCCACGGGTGACGCTTGGATTCGACAGCGCAAACAGCAAGTGGACTTATAAATCATAAATCAAATTGTCGTCACGGGTGACGCATGGATTCGACAGCCCAAACAGCCCCTAGCGACTCACAAAACATCAACGAACTGGTGTCACGGGTGACGCATGGATTCGACAGCCAAAACACTCCCTTGGGACTCAGAAATCATCAACGAACTGCTATCATGGGTGAGACATGGATTCGACAGCCCAAACAGCCCCTAGGGACTCAGAAATCATCAACGAACTGCTGTCACGGGTGACGCTTGGATTTGAAAGCCCAAACAACCCATTGGGACTCAGAAATTTTCAACGAAACTGCTACCACGGGTAACGCTTGGATTCGAAAGCGTAAACATCCACTAGGGACTCAGAAATCATAAATCAAACTGCCTTCACGGGTGACGCATTGACTTGACAACCCAAACAGTCCCTAGGGACTCAGAAATCATCAACGAACTGCTATCATGGGTGACGCTTGGATTCGACAACCCAAACAACCCATTGGGACTCAGAAATTTTCAACGAAACTGCTACCACGGGTGACGCTTGGATTCGAAAGCGTAAACATCCACTAGGGACTCAGAAATCATAAATCAAACTGCCTTCACGAGTGATGCATTGACTCTACAACCCAAACAGCCCCTAGGGACTCAGAAATCATCAACGAACTCCTGTCACGGGTGATGGTTGGATTAGACTGCCCAAACTGGCCATAGCGACTCAGAAATAATCAACGAACTGCTGTCACGGGTAATATATGGATTCAACAGCCCAAACAGCCCCCACAAACTCATAAAACAAGAACGAATTGCTATCACGGGTGACTTATGGATTCGACAACCAAACAGCCCCTAGGGATTCAGATATCATCATCGAAACTGCTGCCACGGCTGACGCTTGGATTCGACAGCGCAAACAGCAAGTGGACTTAGAAATCATAAATCAAACTGTCGTCACGGGTGACGCATGGATTCGACAGCCCAAACAGCCCCTAGCGACTCACAAAACATCAACGAACTGGTGTCACGGGTGACGCATGGATTCGACAGCCGAAACACTCCCTTGGGACTCAGAAATCATCAACGAACTGCTATCATGGGTGAGACATGGATTCGACAGCCCAAACAGCCCCTAGGGACTCAAAAATCATCAACGAACTGCTGTCACGGGTGATGCTTGGATTCGACAGCCCAAACAACCCATTGGGACTCAGAAATTTTCAACGAAACTGCTACCACGGGTGACGCTTGGATTCGAAAGTGTAAACATCCACTAGGGACTCAGAAATCATAAATCAAATTGCCTTCACGAGTGACGCATTGACTCTACAACCCAAACAGCCCATAGGGACTCAAAAATCATCAACGAACTGCTGTCACGGGTGACGCTTGGATTCGACAGCCCAAACAACCCATTGGGACTCAGAAATTTTCAACGAAACTGCTACCACGGGTGATGCTTGGATTCGAAAGCGTAAACATCCACTAGGGACTCAGAAATCATAAATCAAACTGCCGTCACAGGTGACGCATGGATTCGACAGCCCAAACAGCTTGTAGCGACTCACAAAACATCAACGAACTGGTGTCACGGGTGACACATGGATTCGATAGCCGAAACGCCCCCTTGAGACTCAGAAATCATCAACAAACTGCTATCATGGGTGAGGCATTGATTTGACAGCCCAAACAGCCCCTAAGAACTCAGAAATAATCAACGAACTGCTGTCATCGCTGACGCTTGGATTCGACAGCCCATATAGCCCCTAGGGACTCAGATATCATCAACGAACTGTTGTCACGGGTGACGGCTGGATTCGACATCCAAAACAGCCCCTAGGGACTCACAAATAATCAACGAACTGCTGTCAAAGGTGATGCTTTGATTCGACAGCTGAAACAGCCTTAGGGACTCACAAATAATCAACGAACTGCTGTCAACGTTGACGTATGGATTCGACAGCCCAAACAGCCCCTAGGGACTCATAAAACATGAACAAACTGCTCTCACGGTTGATGCATGGATTCGACAGCCCAAACAACCCCTAGTGACTCAGAAATAATCAACGAACTGGTGTCACCGCTGACGCATGGATTCGACAACCAATATAGCCCATAAGGACTTAGATATCATCAACGAACTGGTGTCAAGGGTGACGCCTGGATTCGGCAGCCCAAAAAATAGATCCTGACCTAAGATTTTATAGCCATGTTTTAGCTTTATCTTTTAATGAAAAAGGAAAAAGCTTTAATCTAATGGTATTCATGCTACAATTTAAGTCATTATAGGTGTTACAGACCTCCTCAAATTCTCTCATATATAAGTATGGATTTTCTAGATCTAAGTCATGAAAAGAATGTAAAAGTTGAATAATGTCTGGCTTAAAATTAAAATGAGATGTATCAGGGGGGAAAACTATGCATGAGGGCACACTTGTTCTTGTGGGATTCATGTGGTCTCTAAGTGTTCTCACACATTTATTCTCATTATGAAGTGACTGGTTATCTTCTTCGGTCATATTTTCTGAAAAATGATGAGGATATCCTACAAAGTTTACCACTTAATGTACGTGACCAAACTCTCATGCACGTGTAGGAAGAGAATAAAAGGAAGAAAAAAAAAGAAAAGGAAACAAAATAAAATAAAACAAACGAAACAAAAGTTAGATAAAACAAAAAGTATAAACTAATATAAGAATTAAACAAGGATAAAATAATTGTCAATGTTAGAAGATTCACTAATGGTATTTCAAACAAGTATAGTATAAACTCTTTTTATTACTCAACTGGAAACCACACACAAAGGAGGTTCCAATCGGATTATCAATTGTTAACATGATTACATTAGTTATCTTATTCAAATAATGCTAAAACTTGTAAATGTTGTCAGATATTCATGATTATAACTTATGTTAACAACAAATCAAGTTCCTTTCATAGCACAGGTGTCAGTTATACCATACGATTGGGCTATGAAAGTGTCAAGTATTTGTTATATCAAGGGTTATACAACATAAATCTAGATTAACCATTTAACAAGCAAAGTTTTAAAAGTGAACAAGATAACAAATACAAAACATGTTAGTATCAAACATTAAAGTCCATGTTGAGTTTAACAAATCAAGTTCTTTTCGTAGCACAGGTGTCGGTTATATCATACGGTTGGGCTATGAAAGTGTAACAATTTCGCGATACATTGGAAATTTTCAAGTAAATTTTTTTCGATATACCGGTTCCACCAAATTTCTACCAAAATTTTGGCAGAGTCTCCCCTATACTAGGGGGTCCCAAGTTATCTACAAAATCATATTACACTTCCAATTTTAATTCACATCTTGATCCAATCATCCTAGATCTCAACCCAACTCATCATCATCAACACAATTCATGTTATTCAATAACATCATATAATGTAATTCAAGTGAAAGATTTGTTTTCAACTCTAAATATGCATGGTTAAATAGGTACTTAAAGTTACGAACATTAGATTAAAGTCATACATTCAAATTTACGGATTAATATTACATTTCAAGTTTTAGGATAGAAGACTCTTAATTTACAAATAATTATATGGTCAAAAGCAAAAGGTAACTAAACCAATATCATTCTGGACGCTACCCTGATGGACTTGAAAATAAAAATTAACGTGTACACATAAATATAAAAAGGTAGTAACAAACAATAACAATGATAGATAATAATCTTCATAGAATTTCTTTTGAGACATAAAATTAGGTATAAACCTCTTTTACAACATGCATTTTCAATCTATTACCAATATCCATCTAATATCCTTTCCTATTTGTTGAGAATAATTTCATCTTGGAAATCTCAACATAACTCAATGATTTTCGAACACCATTTCCTTATAAATCAATTCTCTCTTTATACCAAGACATTTCTCTCTTGATATCATTAGCTTATTTCATTCCTTTGGAATAACTAATTAATATTTTCCCTTTTATTTTCTAGAAAGTAATCGCCGACACTAATAAATCTCATTAGTATCATTAGTCTTTTAATATTAGGATAGACTAATCACTTACATTCACGTACCGATATTAACACAACCGATTAGTATCATTAACTATTCTTATCTGGAGTATCAAATCTTATTCATATCTGATTTACCATCAAAGTTGCCGATGTCAAGAACCCTTGACATTATTAGCCTCCTTACCTGGAGTAGCTAATCACACCAGAAATGGTTGCCGATACCAATGTGACCCGTTGATATCATTAACTATTCTCGACCCAGAATAGTTAATAAACCTATCTTTTTCACTGAACCAGGAGTAACCATACCGATGTTAGTAATCTTTACTAACATCATTAGTCACCCAATTGCTCGGGATTGACTAATCAATTTAAGAAATGCCGGCACTAATGAAACCTGATTGATACCATTAGCAATCCAAACCCGAATTGCTAATCAATGGCGTCTGAAATGACGATACCAATAAAACCTCATTAATACCATTAGCTATCCAAACCTGGATAGCTAATCAATGTCTCCCTAAATGCTGGTACCAACGAAACCTCATTGAACCATTAGCTATCCAAACCCGGATGGCTAATCAATGTCACTTGAAATTTCCATTCGTATCGATCCCCTTTCTTTCTTTTCTTCTTCTTCTCTTTTTTTTTTAACATCATATGCATTATAACAATTGTTGCTAAGCATCATTCCCACACAAACTCAGTTATCGACACTACGACCATAATAACATAATTAATTCGATACATAACAACACATGCAAGTCACTCCTATTCGTTCAAACATTATCCTAACTAATAGAGATATAACGTTGCACATAAGGTACTCTTACTTATTGGTAAGACACCTACCTAATGCTTGAACTCGCGTAAAAGTCCCATGCTACTGAACAGATTCTGCAATCTCTCATGTATCATTAAAGATACACATCAAATGTGGCTCCACCATAATTGAAAATTCCATTCTAAAATTCATTTAAATTTAAAATCGCATGACACATGCATTCGCATATTTATTTATTTATTTCCTTTCTTTTAATGACTTGTCTTTCCAGAGTGAATATCTTTAAACATGACCTAACAATCTTTTTTTTTTTTGTCTACTCAACCCATCATGTACAGACTTAGTAACTTCACATCCTTACATTTATTCATACCATTGAAACTAATTCATTTTCCTTATCAAACCAATTCTTGGCCGAATGACCTTATTTTTTTATTTTTTTTATGATGAGTTTTTTTCAATTCTTTTTCATAAGTCCACTTTACCTCATCTTAAGTAAATTTAACAACATATTTTCATCATAATTCCATGTACGCCTTAATTTAACCATTTTCTCCCCTTTTATTATCCATTTGAATAGCGTTAAAATTCCATAAAATGAAATTTTCCTCTCATTAATCTATTATTTCAAACATAACACAATTCATTTGACATTCAACAAACCACAATCCCATAAAAATCCCTATAACATTAGGTCGAATAAACTCAAGTTCAAGATTTTCATTTTTGGTTGAATTCCATATTATGATGAGAATTTGGATCTTTTTAAAATTATTCCAATTAACACTCTACCTAATTTTCTTTATAAAAATTTATGCATCCATACCTAATTTACATAGAAAATGAATCAAAGTCTTACCTCCTTATTTCTTCTTCATTTGGCCAAATTTCATTCATGGTGAGGGATGATTCCCTTTTTAATTATTCCAGATAAACCTTTACCCATTCATTTTATATCTATTCTAACCTTATTCAACTCAAATTCCATAGCAATTAAAACAATTAAGCTCATCCTCTCATTTTCTTCAAGTTTCCTTTCAATTACCACTAGACCCAATCCTTTTTAATGCCTAAAAACATATATCCATTAAATCAACAAACTCAATGTCCCTTCATCCAAATTTCAAAACTTTCCTAACACATTTTACAACACAATTAATCTATAACAACACTAATAACAAGAACATATTTTACCATTACATCTTATATAAACCCTACACCCACACAATTCTAATTTCATCAAAACATGTAATTAAATCAAGCTTCCTAAATGTTTTACTAAGACTAGAAATAGATTCAAATAGCCACAACTCATCCACTTTTGATACTTTTCTTGAACCCAACGGTCAGAATATATAGCATTATGTTGTGTACAATATATCTCAACATCAGAATAATCCAACGGGTGGATCTCCATAGATCTGAATAAAATCGAACTAACTTAAAAATGGACGAGCTACTGTTCAACATGAACGAAACCATTTCTGAGAGTGAGTTTCCGATCTCCACCATCCAGAATGAATTCAACAGCTAGGCGCACCACATATCCAAAACTAGGCATGATCCAATAGTGGAAGAGAGAGAAATCAGCCGGCGACCAAAACTGCCCTGTAGGTATATTTCCTTTTGTTTTCCAGGACACTTCCAATGATGATTTCTGTTCCATGGATTATCTGCCTTCAAATCCCTCCGGTCCATTAGTAGAGGTGTGTAAGACGAACAATATATCCAAAAATCAACATGAACCAACGGTGGATTCCAGAGATATGGCCACCGAAGCATTATTGGTTCCTCCAAATCCTGCACCTCTCTGTAACCGAATTCTCTATTGTCTCTCACCCCTTTTTGTTTTTCTTTCCTTTTTTTTTAATCTGGTTGCCTTTTGCTGTTTTTAAAGGCACATTTTTCCCTAATTACATTTATGTCCTTCATTTATGTATTTATATATTATTTTTTATTTTTCATGTAAACCATCCGGTTTGTTTCTGCTTAAATTGCTAGTTTTTACTAAACTCCCATTGGGATGATATCTTTCACCAATGTAGGAAAACATATTAATAGACTTCATGCAAAATTTCATCCCAATCCAACAATTAGATTGAGAGCTCTGCTTTCTAATGTAAAATTGATCAGTTCATGACTTTTCGTCAACTATCCAATTTTTCTTGTTCAATCTTCACATAAAATAATATCAATTATCCTTCTAAACCTTTAAGGTCATTTTATTATTTTGGAATATATTCATTTTAAAATTTCTACCTTTATTTATTTATCGGGTATTATTATCGTTTCAAAGTAACGTCACTGATTTTTAATTAATGCTTGTAGCTTCAGTCCTGCCATTTTCATTGAATTATCCTTTATTATAATGTATTCTTTATTACTTCACTTATTTCTTTGAAACATTTTGTTATTTCTCTCATTATTTTATCCATCAAAACACGTTACCAATTTCTCTATCTTTATGAATTCTAAAACAAAATTCATTTTATGGAGGTCATCCCCTCCATTATATATCACTTTCAGTCCTACGTTTACGTGGCAGGTTATACATCCGCATATTTAAATTATAAATTTTCTAAGGTTTCACAAAAAGTGCCAAGTATTTGTTGTACCAAGGGTTATACAACATAAATCTAGATTAACCATTTAACAAGCAAAGTATTAAAAGTGAACAAGATAACATATACAAAACATGTTAGTATCAAACATCAAAGTCCATGTTGAGTTTATACTATAGTTATTCTTACACCATTAGTGTAACATTTCACCTTAATATAATAAACTTAGTTCAACATAATAAAAGAGAGAAACATAAACAAACAAGATAAGAACATAAATAAGATATAAGTTAACTAAGTAAAGGAAAGGAAAGGAAATGAAAAGCATAAACAAGAGATTAATATAAACATAACTTAAACATTACAAAAATATAAAGAGAGAGAGAGAGAGCAAGAACATGATCTTGATCTGAAAAGCAAGATGCCTAAATGCATGGCAAATGCCTCCTTTTATAGGCCCAAAATTTAGAACTATTGATTTGATGACTAATTGTTGAGTGGGTGGCCACCTCTTGACTTGGTAACACTCCTTATCTTCTTGTCTGCAGAAAACGTCATTGTTAACATCAGAATTTGAATATATAGTCTTCATGAAAGTTCTGGGAAATTGTCTCACCTTTCCAACAAAATAAGAATCGGTGCATTTCGACTTCTAGAACTCAAGATATGGGCTAAACACTGAACAATATCTGGGCTGCAGGACAGATTCTGACTTCTCTGTTGTTGCTGCATTTTGAACTTGAAAGTGGTCCTTTTGAATCTTAGACTCTCATGAAAGTTTTAGGCCCATGTCTTAGCTTTCCATAAATATAAACCAGACCTAAATCCAAGTTCTACAGCTCCAGTTATGATCCAATAACAGAATGGTGTTCTAGTTTGGACTGAACCAGCATCTCTTTTCTAAGCTTAGCCTTCTCTATGTCTTCTCAATTCAGTAGTTAAACTCATCAATCAATCCTTTGATTTATGTGATAGGCCTGCATTTAAGATGAACATTTACCATAAATTAAAGGTATCTTATATTATTAGACATGTTATTATAAAACATGCTCTAGTTAAGGAGTTATTGATACTTCAAGTACAAAATGATGATATAAAACGTTGATAAAAATGCACTTTCAAGTCTAAGAACCCTAATCTATAATTCACATAAAGGCATCAATTCATTATCGAATTTGAAATGACTTACAAAATCATGTTTAGAACACCTTACCTGGTACGAATGAAGGTTTTGATCTTCAACCAGTTGAAGATTTTTTTCAACTCCCTCCTTTCTTATGTAATGATAGCCAGCCCTCCATCTTCTCTTCTTGTTCAATTTTCTTGTTAATCAATTGCCCACAAGTGTTTATTCCATCGATAAACCCTTAATCTTGGATGGTTTTCTTGAAATTTTGGTGTTTCTCTCTTGATTTTGCAAGAATGAATACAAAAACTCCCTCTTTTCTTTCCTTATGATTTCTGCAGATTTTGATGAGAATAGGAGTATTTATGCCCTATAATTTTTCTTATTTGCATTTAAGCCCCTACATCTTTTTTTCTTCTTCTTATAATTAAGTTATACCTATTTTCATTTCTTATAATTTCACCCACAACTTTTAGTTTAGTTTATTTTCTTTAATTTAATCCAACCCTCAACATTTTTGGGTTGATTTATAATGTCTCGAAAAATTTCGTCCATAAACTTATATCCAAAAATTTATGAATTCCCGTTTTTATTTAACCATATGGATGAATTTCTTCACTTTTATTTCTCATGTAGTTAGTTTGCAATCCAAGCAACCTTTATTTTTTTCCCAGGGTTTACAATACATCTGCCTGATGGGACAACGAATCATCTCGAAGTCTCACTAACTCGCAACCTTCAGAGTACACTGATGTTGCAGGCATATGAGAGGAGGTGTTTGCCAAGGGATCCCAATCTGGATCACTTTCATTTCGAAAACTCTGGTCACTTCCCCGAACTGGGGATGGATCAGTCATAACTCTTTGCCTTTTTCTCACCATCCTGAAACACATTTCAAAATCATATAATCATTCTTGTCCCCGAAATAGCAACCTGAGCTTTGATACCAAACTGTAACATCCCCCATTCCGAGATAAAAACAACAATCTCATGTCAACCGAAAAATAGAGTAATTAATATATATATATATATATATATATATTCATGGTTTTAAAATCTACCGAAATTTCGACAGAGCCCCCCTATACTAGAAGGTCTCAAGTTATCGACATCTAACCTGTTTACACTTTTAATAATTTGCATCTCATAATCCAATCATTCTGGGTTTCAATTCCACAAATATTATCACACCTATCAACCACAATATTTATGATATACATTATATAACAAAATATCATTATGGATGGATAAAAAATAAAGACATAGTCATGAATATAGTTATATGAACTACAGAGTTAAGTTCATTCAATCAAGTTTAAACATTAATTATACAAATTAAGTTATACAAACATTTTCATGTTTACAAAATACAAGGGTATACTCCCTAGAACCTAAATTACAAGAAGGGAATATAAGCTAGGATCTACTACTGCCGTGCATGCGATGATCCTGAAACAAAATACATATTATTGAAATGTGAATATTACAATAAATATAACAACACGAATATCTAACAATTTCAAAAGGATAACTGACACAACCAAAAGATTGATGTCTTCTCCCAAATGTAGGAGTGTCGAAGTAATAAATAACCCGGCAAAACCGGGATCGAACCACATGGAGGTTAACTATATAAATTATAAACAACAACAACAACAACAACAACAACAACA
>Ga0325411_1008836_pt1 | contig 10853 bp, 7 predicted proteins | sample PopdelMetagenome_13_FD_206181 | JGI IMG/M metagenome (GOLD analysis project Ga0325411, IMG submission 206181) | Populus deltoides microbial communities from Bellville, Georgia, United States - Xylem-PdIQD-R4 | ecosystem: Host-associated > Plants > Phyllosphere > Stem > Wood/Secondary xylem...
CGAGCTCACGGATCCCATCATTTAAAAGCAACATTCATTTACTTACTTTGCTTTTATAAAATAACATAAAATAAATTAATCTCAATTCTTCTGCTTCAACTGCTCTCTGTCGTTCCTTTTATTTATTGCCAACATTATTATTTTTATCTGGTGGGATACTGCTCTATCAAGGCACAAAAAATGTCCTTATTATTAAATAGAATATTTATTTATTGCAAGAAAATGAGAAATTCAAAAAACCTGATATCGTTTATTTCAAAAAACCTCATGCTTTTCCATTTCAAATACACGCATTGAGAGCCAGCTAACTTAAAAGCTTATTTGTAGGTTAAGAAATATTAAATAATTAGCGAAGCATATAAAAAATATAAATATCTTAGTACTAGAACAATTTTATTTTACTCAATTCTTAAAATTTTGAAATGATCTTCTAAGTAAATTAATAAAAAAAAACCCAATATATAAATGTAGAGAGTGGATAGTAATATTAAATATTCTAAAATTTATAAATAATAAACTTTAATCATTTTAATATTTATTTCATAACTAAGAATATGTTTTCAGTCATGTCGGTCATTTCACATGGAATTGTTTTATACTAGTTTGACGTCGTTTAAAGCTTAGATCACTGGATTGTCTTGTTAGGTTACCTCGTGCGTCACCCAGCCAACCGACGGCTATTATTTTTGTTTAAAATAATACTATTTAATTTTTTTTTTTATAAAGATCTTAATTTTAATCTGACCAAGTTTATATATTGGATGAACTTATTAAATTATTTAAATTTGACAGGTCGATGTCAAAAACTGGTTAAAATATAACTACATTGACTCCTAAAATCGAAGAAATATTAATAAATATGCCATATAGCTAATTTTGTATGATCTCATATGGAGTGATATCAAACTTTGCCTAATTATAATATATAATTCTGTAAAAGAAAAGAAAAGAAAAGAAATCTAGCATTTGTGCAGGTGAAGTGCACTTTGCCAGTTGTTTTTTCTATTCTTGTTTATTTATCAAAATATCATGGAGAAATTATATTAATTACATGTCTATATGTGGGCACACATTCAAGCAAGCATGTGAACAATGATCGGAAAGAGGGCTTACCAAAATGGTGATTAGAAAGAGTTGGATCAAGAACTGATCTGCAGTCAGTCAAGGTGACGACTGCATACTTTCTTTGTTTATCCACACGACTCTTAGATTTGTGTGCAGCTATTAATCCCGCACTTGCCAAAGCCCCACACAGCTTAATTCCTCTTGATCTGCAGCCCTACAAAATTTAAGACAGCTTGTTTAATTTGTCTGTGATGAAAAAATGGAGCGTTTCAGAATAGATGCTAGCAGATCTTCATAAACATAAATCCTATGTGTACTCATAGTACGTTCATGCCTTCGCTTACATGGGTTCCATGCAGAAAATAAATTAATCATACGAAACTAGCATTTGATATTTTAAGGCAACAAACAATGGCATATTGTAATAACACAAGTCCTGGTACTTACAGCAATGATCTTCTCCGTGTCCTTTTGGTTCATCTGCAACCTTACCACCTGAGAAGATCTTGGTGACTTTGAATCCTTGAATTTCAGATTTGTTAGCCTAAGTGAATTCACCGAGTAACCAAGCATGTCAATCCCACGCTCCCACAAACCCTTCTTAGCCTTCTTATTAGGAACAAGATCCTCAATACTTGAAGTAACCTCCTCTTCATTTGCTATTTCCTTCTGCAGAGCACCTTTCTCCTCTTCACTCACCAGCACCACCAGTTCCTGTAGCAAAGACACAGCCGTGGTTCGGTCACACGCCGAGGCATGAAGCCTAAGAACCAGTACCCACTTCGCGTGAGGGAGGGCATAGGTGGTAGCAAAAAACATATCTTGAATGTCATTAATGAAAGATGGTGCCTTGTTATGGTTATACCATGAGTTTTGGTTAAGTTCATGCTCAAGGACCAGATGGAGGGGTGAAAGAGATTGGTTTTTTGGGTTCAGTGGGTTTTCGAGGATTTTGAAAGTCGACGAGAGGTTGAATGCTCTCAGTTTAATGAAAGGAGTGGGAGATGTAATGAAGGAAAATGTGTTCGTGTTGCTGCCAGAATGGAGTCTTGACCTAAGGATTGGATGAGAATTTTGGAGTTTGTGGAGAGCATTCTCTAGACCCGAGTTTCGAGGGAGCTTAGATGTGAGGATGGCCAAGACGGCGATGCCAGTGCCACCGGGCACCGCTCGGCACCAGCTGTGCTCGGTGCCTCCCACTGCTCGGCCCTTGGGCTCAACTGTTTCTGGACTGATCAACGTCTGGCTAGACATGTAAATAATGTAGTAGAAGAACAACAGTAGAAATATTTGCAGTGTTTGCTATACAAAACTAGGCAAGGTATGACATGATGTGGTTCCAGTAGGAATTTATATAGCGGAAGAAATCGAGCACTTAGGTTACATCAATTTTTAGATTATTTTAGTTTTTTTTTATCAAAATAAATAAAAACATTAATTTTGTTATGAATATAAACAAATTATATGCACACCATCACACCCCGAATTGATATACCTTAAAAATACTTCATTTCGATCTAATGCTTTATGCAGATAATTAATTTCCGCATTCGTTTATAGAAATGACTGTCCTGTTTATTCAATGCACGTAGGTGTGTTTTTACCTATATCTGTCTTCAATTTTATGAACTGAACTCGTACATTTTATTTAACTCTACCGAGGACTCAAGTGCTTTAATAACTTCATAATTACATCGCGTGGGATGCAACCGATTTTATTCACTCCCTCACCAAACATCCTTCATGGAATTATTTATTTTTTTAAAAAAATTATTTTAATTTTTAAAGTTTTATTTTGGATAATTTAATTTTAATTAAAGGTCAATTAATTTAGATTTATTTTGGAATAGATTTATCATGGCTGTTAAGATATTTTGGATCAAAATAAGTTGAAAAATAGGTTTTGTGTAAAAAATATTAAACCATGATTTTCAGTCACCACAATGACTGAAATCTAGACAAATCATATGAGACGTTGTTCAGTATGCAATGCATCATTTATTTGTTTTTTTTTTTTTAAATCATGTCGTTCGCCTAACTGCAACTAAAAAAAGGACTTAATCATGCATGCATTGAAAAAAATGGAGTCGGTGGGCTCGCTTTGTTTGATAGGCCCAATAGCACTTAGCCTTTTTTAAAAAAAAAATTAATGCTTTTTATATGTGGTTTTTTCTCTGATTGTTTTTTATTTATATTTAAACTAATATCCTTTCTGTTTTTTATTTTGTTTAGAAAGCCTATTTTACATGATAATATTTTTTGTTATGTATTTAAATTTTAAAAAGTTTTTCTGATTCATCTATAATATTTTTTTTATCTTTTGTATAGATGGAATTTATTTTAGAATATAAAAAAATTATTTTTATATAATATTTCTAATGTGTGCAGTCTTACATAATGTTTTTTTTATCATTTTATTTTATTCAATCAATTTAATTTGTGTCACTATTTCTATTATCATTTGCTTGAATAAAAAAATTATTTTAATAAATAAATTTAGCAGACACAACTAGGTAAATGTCACAGCTTGTGAGATTAAATATCTTAATCTATATATGTCTTTTATTTTTTTTCTTAGTCATATTTATTGGTTTTTATTATTATTTATTAACATATATAGTTCTCGATGTATTTGATTACGTGTATGTATATTTTTTTGGATATTTAAGGGTTAATGTGGAGCCTAGAATTGTTAGTAGCTTGCAAGATAAGCATATTGAATTTAATTATGATACATTAGCTAATATTTTGGGTATTTCAAATGAAGGACCTAGAGTCTTTGAGATTAAGATAATACCTATAATTGATGGTTTTGTTTATAATGAGGCTATTATCTTGCATATTGGTTCGCATGACTTTGCTCCTAGAGCAAAGATTAAGAGTCAAGACTTGCTACTATAACCTAGGATAATTCATATGATCATTATACATAATATTTTCTCTAAGAAAGGGCAATATGATGAGGTCACATTTATGGCCATGTGCTTGATTGTTTACACGATGAAAAACATGATCATGACACATGATAAAAAAAAACAAAAGTCTTTTCCTTACAATTAATGCTTTAACTTTCTTTTTGAATATTTTGAGATATTACTGAGAGGCATAGATAAGACATCGTTTTCCAAGTTGATGGAGACAGATAATAAAACCCTCACTAAGCTAATAATATATTTGGTTGAGAATAAGTTTTTAAACATGTTTTATATGAAGAACACATCAACAAGCATGACGGAAATCCGAGAAGGAAGCAAAGTGAAGATTTAGTTTAAGTATTCATTTTAATGCTCAATGTAAATCTTTAAATATTACTTGATAGCACAATTAAAAGAATACACACACTTCACTCTGCATGTATTAAAGAATTCATTGTACTATTTATTCAATGCATATAGGTGTGTTTTTACCTATATTTGTCACCAATTTTATGAACTGAACTCATACATTTTATTTAACTCTCAAAGTACTTTCACTACTAGAATATTTATATTTACATCCATTCGATATTTGTATTACTATTATGTCAGTAATTAATTTACTGATGGGACTATGAATGCATATGCTATGTCGGTAAAAATTTTATCAATAATTTTTTGTTAATTTATGAGTATGTCGGTAATAAAAAAAATATTATTACCAATGGATTTACTGACTAGAAAAGCACGTAAAAAAAATTAACCGCTTCATTCTGTCGATATTTCCCTCGGGAGCTTTTCATATAAACAACATAAATACCGTATACAATTCCATCAGTGATTATTTAAAAATAAAATATAATAATAAATATAATGCAAAAATAAATACAAAAAAAAAATCTTATCTTAATATAGTTGTGAGTGAAGCTGAGAAGAGAAAAGAAAAAAAGATGAGAAGACATACCTAATCGTGGAGGAGAAGAGAAGGAGTTGAGGAGAGAAGAGAAGAGAAAAAAGAAAAGGATGTTTGTGTTTTTTACTTAAGGGGAAGAGAGAAGTAGAGGAGGAGGAGGTGTGTTTTGTTGTGAAATGATGGATTCTAATCTTTATATTTGGGCATTTTATCGATAATTTTACCGAAAGAGAATTAAATATTGATATTTTTAACCATTCCATCGGTTATTCCTTCTGTAATATTTAATTTAAATTTTCAATTTAACCAAAAATTTTCAAAAACCATCAAATATCACTGACAACTTTTCAATCCATTGGTGATTTTGTCTGTAATATTTAATTTAAATTTTCAATTTAATCAAAAAAATTAATAAACCCACCATATAACATCGATGACTTTTCAATACGTCGGTGATTTCGTCTTTAAATAATAATAATTAACAGTGTAATTGAGAAGTGAACAGTTCCAGAACTCCTTGAAAAATACTGATTTTCATCGGTGATTCCCTTTGTAAATGACATGATGAATAGTGTCAGGGAGAAGTGAACAGTTTATCAACGAGTTTACAGATGGATTTTACCGATGGTATTAATACCGTCGGTATAAATAACATGTTATCGTACTTTTTGGCTTTATTTTAATTCTTTCTTTTCCCACTGTAATTCTCTTGGTATATACCAGGAGAATATTTTCGTCGGTAAAATTCACTGTAATTTACCAACGGAAATATTGCGTTAATGTTTCTATTTGTATTTGTGAATTTTCTAGTAGTGTTTATTAACTTCAAAACTAAATCACGTGGGGTGAATACTATGTAGCCAACATTGTTCAGCCTCTCACAAAACATTGGTGATGACCCTGTTTATTTTTAAAAAATTATTTTGGTCCTCAAAGTTTTATTTTGGGTAATTTGATCTTGATTGAAGGCCAATTGATTTGGATTTATTAGGCAAAGGTGTAATTGGAAGAATAAGAACCAGAATTAAAAACACCCCAAACATGGGTGGCGTGTCAGAAGTTTTGAGAAAGACACACTTTGGTCTTCTAACTTTAAAAATAACACGAATTATACGATTTTGTTGCCTTAATTTTTTTCAAATTCAATCTTGGTACAAAAGTTCTTTTTGTTAATTTTTAATTCCTGGTTGAGAGAGCAAAGATAAAAATCGCCGAATTCCAGCGGTAGAAAGAGAAAAATATCATTGACATCGATTTAAGCCACCAAAATAATCAATGTTTGTGTCAAATTGTTCCATTTGATGAGGAAGTATATGTTAAGTGTTTTTATTACCTTTTATAAGTTAGTAAAAAAATAGATTTAAACTCGGTTTGATTTTGGTTTCTTGATTTTGGTTTTTGGGACCCTTTTTTTGAGATCATGGATAGATTTATCACAGCTGCTAAGATGTTTAGGGTTAAAAATTTTAAGCCTTAATTTTTCAGCCACCATAATGGCTAAAATCTAAGCAAATAAGATGATATGTTATCTGCCTTAGCAGGCAATGAATCATCTTATTTGTTTTTTTTTTTAAATTATGACATCCACCCTAGTTACAACTGAAAAAAAGAGCATAGTCTCGTGGGACTTGAAAAAATGGGCTCGCCTTGCTTAATAGACCCAGTTGTGCTTGGCCTTTTTTTTCTTTTTTTCTTTCTAAATTATTTTTTAAAATTAATGCTTTTTTATATGGTTTTTTCTCTAATTTTTTTATTTATATTTAAATTAATATCTATTCTCTCTTTTATTTTGTTTAGATAGCCTATTTTACATGAAATTTTTTTTGTTATGCACTTAAATTTTGAAGAGTTTTTCTGATTCATCTATAATTTTTTTTTATTTTTTGTATAATGAAATTTATTTTTTAAAATAAAAAACTATTTTTAAATAATATTTCTAATATGTGCAATCCTGCATAATTTTTTTTTCATTTTTATTTTATTGAATTAGTCTCTTATTGTTTGCTTAAACAAAAAAAATATTTTAATAAATAAATTTAGCTGACAATGTCTTTGCTTGTGAGATTAAATATGTTGATCTACATTTTTCTGTCATTTTTTTCTTTTTTATTTTTAGTCATTTTTATAGGTTTTTTTATTTATTTATTGACACACATAGTTCTCGATGTATTTGATTACATTTATGCATATTTTGTTTTTCACTTAAAAAAGTTTTAGCTACAAAAACGTGTTGAAAAAGCACGTGCATATAATGTTTTTATTAAAAAAGAAATATTTTATAACTCAGTTAATTCTTGGTTTTGTGAAACAAAATACAATTTAATTAATTTAAAATAATTAGAGTTTCAGGAACTAAATTTGAATCATTAGGGACTAATTTGCACCAACAAAGTGGAGCTGTAACAATAATTAGAGCTTCATGTCCATTTTAAAATTTTGATCCCTTAATTTTTTTTTCTGATTTAATCTATTTACATTGGTTTTATTTGGGATTTGACTTGATAGTTTATTTTGGTTGTCGTGATACAAGGATCTTACAAAACTAGAATTTTGCATGAACCAGACGACTATTTGGTGTAACCAAATGAAACGATCGATCGTTTTAACCGTTAGTGGAGCTGTAACAACTATAAATGGTTAGTTTTTTAGAGTATATATCATCATTCTCACTACAGGAGTATATATTTTCATTCTCAATACACTTAAACATTTTCTAAACCTATAAGTGTTATTTTATGAGATATTAAGATACTAGAAGTTTCAATTGTAATATCTACTCTATCAAGAGCGTAGATTATGATAACAAACTACATTTGTAAACCTTTGAGAGTTAGAGAAAAACTCTTGGTTTTAGTGAAGTATTTTTACTAAAGAAAAAATCTTAAAGATGACATATCTTCAGGTGAAAGAAAAATCTTGAAGAGAAAATATCTTCAAGTGATGTAAAAATCTTGGTGTGGATTTATCAAGTGGTCATTGTACTGACAAGTTAAAGAATACAATATTTAAGTACGGTTTAATACTTGAGGTGTAGATGTAGGCTTGTCGAACCACATTAAAAATAAGTTTACAAATTCTCTCCCTTATTTTTTTACTGTAAGCTCTTTAATTATATTATTAGTTATTATATATTTGAATTAATATGTATTATTTGTTAATATTAATGACACACCTAATTCATATACTTCTTAAGTGTTATAGTCACCTTAATCCTTAAACAACAAGGAATCTTCCAATAAAAAAATATTAGTTTTCATAATGTCTTTGAAAGTGTCATGTCGCATTCTTCATAGTGGTCAAATGCATGTTATTAAATGCTCAATACGTGAATTTTAATTTTTTTATTTTTTTTAATTTAGTTTTTATTTAATCTTATCCTTTAAAATTTAATTTATCGAGAATTGAAATTCATCATATTTTTATTTAATTCATGCTTCATTATCAAACAATATCATGAAAACTTTTTAACAGTATAGGGTGTATATATTTCTGTAATATTAACATACGTCTATTTTTTGAGTTAATTATTATATTTTTTTAATTTAATTAATTTATTATTATAAATATTATTAAATCAATCATATTTATTTAACCCATTCAATTCCACTAGTAATTTTTTGAAAACACCCGGGTCACCTCAGTATTTTTTATATATATATATATATATTACAAAAAAGAAAAAGGTCGCCAATCTATTATTTCTAACTGCCATCAATTCCTTATTAAAAACACAGCTGACAATTTCACTTTTTCACAGCTTACGGGTCTCTGTTTGTATCCACCGTACGTAACATTTAAAGCTTCTCTGTAGATTTATTAATTGACTCCCACCAGCTCCCTTCTTCCTCTCCTTAATATGCGTTGAAAAAATGGTGTCAACCGGCGACCAAAGAGGTCTTTTTTGTCGTGCATCCACGGCTGAACACTTATGGTATTAAATTAATCCTGTCGGATTTGACATCTCGCCTCTGCTCTCCATATTCGAGTAGTGACTTCACATGGCCCCTATTGGTCTGCTTTAATTTAGCTATCTGTATTCATGCCGTCTAGTTTTCGGTTGGAGCTCTTATCACCTGTTTGTTTTAGATCGAAAAGAATTTTTGCAGGATAACTTTTTTTTTACTTAAATAATTTTTTTAATGGTTTTAGTGTTGATTTTAAAAATAAATTTAAAAAAATAAAAAAATATTATTTCAATACATTACTAAATAAAAGATACTTTAAAAAATAACTGGTATTACAATTTCAAATAGACCTCTAATAATTAGCTACACGTGGTGTTTTCTACTTAGTATGCAATATCATAATGTTGATGGTAATGAAATACTTTAGAAAACAACTAGTATTACAACTTCAAACAGACTTGTAATAACTAGCTACATGTGGTGTGTTGTACTTAGTATGGAATGTCATAATGTTGGTGAAAATAATAGTTTCGGTAATGAATTCAATGAATGCTTGGATGCAAAATGATAGTATTTTAAGCCTCTGTTTGATAATAGAGTTGTGATTGTTTTTTAAAGTGTTTTTCATTTTGAAATACATTAAAATAATTTTTTTATTTTTTTAAAATTATTTTTAAGATCAGCACATCAAAATGACCAAAATATAAAAAAATTTAATTTTTAGTAAAAAAATTTTGAATTTTTTAAAAACGCAGGTTGACCCGTATTTTCAAACGCTCTCTAAATGGTGCATTTTATCACAAAAAATGGATATAATAAGACTGGTAGCGAAAGTGATTCTTCCATGTATTATTGTATTGATTTTTTTTAAATTATATTTTGGTAACAGTTGTTTTTTAAAATATTTATCACTTAAAAATACTTCAAAATAATATTTTTTTTATTTTAAATATTAACATATCAAAACGATCGAAAAATCATTAAAAATATTAATTTAAAATTAAAAAAATATTTTTTTAAAAAATACTTTTAAAATAAAAAATAAATAAATTCATTTTTCAAGAGAAAAAAAATTGAAAGATTATAGCCTTTTGGATATATATATATATATATATATATATATATATATAGAATATCAGAATATCACTGTAGGATACCCAGGAATTTTTATTTTTATTTCCTAAACCCATCAATCATTTCTATCCTTCACTTCAGCAGCCACAGTTAAAGAACATGGAAACAAATCTCAACAGGAAACCCTCTTTCTCCAACGGGTCACAATCTCTTTTCTTTGACTCAGTCTCTCTCTGATAAGCTCTCTTCCTGGTTTTTCTCATGATTTACAGCCAAGCTCGTGAGTTTCGAGTAACATGAAGAGTGTGTTTGGCAGTGTGGTTGTGGGTGTTTTTTAAATAATTTTTTATACCAAAATACATGCCAATGATGTTTTTTTATTTTCTAAAAATCATTTTTAATATCAGCACATCAAAACGATCCAAAACGTACAAACCATATTAAATTTTAGCAAAAAAAAAATTTCAAATTTTTTGGGAACGCCGTTGCAGCCGCGTTCCCAAACGGTGCCGAAGTTTTATGTTGTCCATCTTACGGAGAGTGATTTGCAGTGTGTCAGTCGTTGCTTTTCATGCTAAAATATATATCAATGATGTTTTTTTTATTTTTAAAAATTATTCTTGATATCAGCACATCAAAACAATCTAAAACATACAAATCATATTAAATTTTAACAAAAAAAATTTAATTTTTTAAAAACACGGTAAACGCATTCCAAATATAAGCTAGTCTTGTCCCCTCTCCTGTAATTTCATCTATGCAATCTCGTCCCTTATGTTCCGTCTCCTTGCCAACAAATATAAGATGGTTTTGAAGACGAGTCGACTCTAAGAGTAAATTAGCGGTAGTTGGACATTGTGGTTGAAAAGTTTTTTTGAAAAATTTTGATTTTTTTTAAATCAATATGTTTTTTATGTTCTCAGTTTATTTTGATGTGCTGATGTCAAAAATAATTTTTAAAAAATAAAAAAATATTATTTT
>Ga0325411_1008839_pt1 | contig 10848 bp, 9 predicted proteins | sample PopdelMetagenome_13_FD_206181 | JGI IMG/M metagenome (GOLD analysis project Ga0325411, IMG submission 206181) | Populus deltoides microbial communities from Bellville, Georgia, United States - Xylem-PdIQD-R4 | ecosystem: Host-associated > Plants > Phyllosphere > Stem > Wood/Secondary xylem...
GAGAGAATTTATTGTATGAGATATTTTTAATATATTATATCTCATGGGATTTTATTCATATCATTCAATTTGAAAATTTTGATTTACCGTGGATATAAAATGTAATTTCTAAAAGAATTGAGAAAAACTAGATTTTTTTTTGAATTTAGCATGTTAAGAAAATTGAGAAAATAACACATATCAAAAAATAATTAAAAAAATAATATAATTTAGATAATCACATGTAATATTTGTGACTTGCGAATCATGAGTCACTAATGACTCTTTTAAATTGTAAAATAATATGGTACAAATTATAATAAAACAAGAAGAGAGATGAGAGAGAGAGAAATAAAGTAAGAAAAAAAAATTTAAGAGGCACACCAAGCTCCAATGATAGCACTATCAGTACTGTTAAAAAGATTTTGATAAGTTACAAGAAGGTCACTAATAATTACCAGAGTGTACCACACAAGCCGCCCAAAAATATGGGTAGCTCACTTGCCTTTGGACGGCTCGTGTGGCCCACTCTGATCACTGTTAATTACCGTTTTTAATGTCATTGAATTCATCTCGTTGAAATCTTTTTTATAATACTAATGATGTCGTCATCGAGTTTCGATGTGCTTCTATGATTTTTTTTTTCTTTGTTTGTTTCTCTATCTCTCATCACATTTCATTGTAATTTATAAAGAGAGGAAAGAGAGAGTAATGAAAAAATCTCACAAGTACATTGAAGCTCTGATGACAACACTATTAGTACTATTGAAATGATCTTGACGAGATTAATTCAAGGCCATCATTGATAACCAAAATGGGTCGTATGAACTGCCTAAAAACAAGCGAGCCACCTGAAACTTTTGGCCTGCTTGTATGGTTCACTTTCATCACCATTGATAACATTTTCTAATATAGTTAGATTCATCTCTTCAAAAAAATTTCAACGATATTAATGGTGTTATAATCAGAGTTTTAATGTACTTGAACTCTCCTTTTTTACTCTGTTCTTTTTATAAATTATATTATTTTTCTAAATATTTCTTGAACCGTGATATTTTACACAAAAAATACTAAAAAATAAATAAGCTGGAGAAGGTTTTTTTTATAATTATCCCATGAAACCATGATGTTAGCTAATGAATGATCTGTACCTGCAGCGCACTAGGTACAGGGGTCTGTTTTTTTCAGTCGGAGGAGCTTTGCTAGCGATTCCAGTTGGGATAAAACGAAAATCTTTAGCACCCCTTGTGTTCTTTCGTACGACAGGTACAATGCTTGAAATTATAATGGGGCCAGTCAATGTGGAAGAGAACATGCAGAACGCCAAGCATGGCTACTAGAACCCAAGAATTCTGCAGGAGATGAATCTTTTGCAGAAACAGGATCCGAGTCTTGATCTCTAGCTCACACAGCCATGAACCTCGTGTTGGAGAGCTGTTAGCCCGTTAAACTTGCTTGGCATCAGAGACAGATGGTGGATTGGATTCTCCTGTATTTACTTTCTGGTGATTCCGAGATCAGCTTCTTCCATCCCTGATTTTCACTTTGAAGTTAGCTGATAATGATGTAAATTCACATTTGCGTTCAGCCAAGGTGGCTTCATTTTTAATAAAAACAAGGGTTTTCTCATAAGCTATTTCATCGCTCTCAAAAAAATAATAATAAACAAAAAGAATACACTGGTTTGTGAAGTTGCAAATGTTTCAAAGTGACTCTCACCTTCTTCATGGAGTCTTTCTGCTTCATCCTCCTCCCTTACAAGCCAACGCCTCCACTACGGAGAGCAGTAGAATATGGCTCTGAGATGCACTTTACAGGATCATATGAAGAAGATCCCAATGACTTTCTTTTTTTTTTTTTTGGTACAAAGGCTCCTATGACAGTAAGCTACTACTGAATGTTGCAGAGTTTGTAGTAGAGTTTATGATTACACGAAAAGGAATATCGGATCCTCTAACTGGCAAAGTACATATACATCAACCAGAGAACAATTTGTTTCTGGCGCATGGAACTGAAACAGAAAGCATTTCAAACTTCCCGTGTTCGGTATCTAGGCTGGTGTTCACAGTTGCTTCAAATTTCAAGGGACTATTCTTTCCCTGCTGCAACAATATCTTTAGAAGAACCAACCAAATCAAATGAAAGTTAGTGTTTTTATTGTGGTGGTTTTTCTCCTTTACTTCTAGGCTCTTATCTGCATCTGATGAGCAAGAACCCACTAATCCTTTCTCTACAGCTTCAGGATTATTCTCCCGGCAAAAATATGCTTGGTTGGAATTATGACTACGGTTTTGTCCTCTAAAGCATGAGTAGACTCTTTCAGCCCTGATGTTTCCAAACAACACTACTGCAGCCTTGTTTCTTACGAGGAGTGGCAGGTATTCTGATTCATCCCAGACATATAACTGCGGTGAAGAAATACTCTGACATGATTATGGTAAAACAATGCAATGGCAAAAATAAATCTGATGCAGAAGATCATAATCAGCAAGATATTGATTTCAAGATGATCTAAGACATACAAAGATAAGAACAGATAAACTTGTTCCTAAAATACTTGTTTTATTGGAAATCTTGAAAACAAGAAAATCTATCACGCAGAGAGAGACAACACCAACCATATAATGAGGGAAAAAAGCAGAATGACTAGAACAGATGCATGGAATATCATCAAGCAGTCTGAATGTGCAGTGCTGTCATCATTTCAATATGAACGAGAGCATTGCACTTATCGAGACAAGAGCATGAACAAATCCATACCATAAAGGGCCTGTAAATCAAGGTTACTGCATGAAGGTGATTTGGGCTTTTCGGGCAATAGAGTGAAATATTGTTTTGCTTGCATATAGACCTGTAGCAACCAGTAAATTATTCAGTAATCCAATTCATGTTCAACTTTCCATACAGGAAATAATTGCAATATGGCAGTTCAATTTTCCATACCCGTTCTCTGAAACCAAAGGAGAACCACACAAGTGACAGCCAATACAAATAAAATCTTCTGCTAAACTATTATCTTTATCTTCCATTGTCCTCCTGCTGACAAACATCTTTTCCTTATCAGAGTCATCAAGTGCTCTCCAGGTAATTGGTAGGAAAATTTCACCAATTGATGCATTAAAAATTGCATTACAGGAATTACTTAGGCCCAATACTTCTGAAAGCAAGAGCAGGTTCAGAGATTCACTCTGTTTTGGCAATTTCCAGTTCCTCGGTTTCTGCCATGCAAGTTGTTTCAGTAATTACTCAAATGAGCATACAACTAGCCAACAGTACCAATACAACTTAAAGGCTTAAAGATGCAACTGTTGTGATAAGAATGCAATGGTATAGATGTGGTGCTTATGAGATTCATTACCTAGTGTACAGCTTATTCCTTTTCAACAAAATCTAAGGAGATGAAAAGGGATGACTTTGTTGCAAGTTCCTCATGAATTATTTGGTCATTTTATGGAATTGTTTTGCCAAAAGTCAGCTCCATTTCTAAGGTTAACTAACAGATTTTTAACAGAAGGTGGAAATTGCAATCATAAGAAAAATCGAGAATGAAAAGTTTTCAAAAAACAAAATGCAAAGTGTAATGACATCCAAGATAGAGGATGACAGGGGCAATTAACATGGAAAAAAGAATTCCTAAATGACTGAAATGGCATAAACAGCAACAACAACTCTGTGACCATGACATTTTCTCAATTAATAATAAAATGGCTTGGCATGACCAGCAAAAAGATCACTTACAATGGGAAGATTAGAGTACATGAAAAAGAAAAGACATTAAACACAACTTGTATATCACGTCCACAACACAATCATTGAAAGAATCTTTATTCGATTTAAACAATAAAGACCATGAGTTTATTGGATTCAAATTCCCCAAGCAACATATAAGATTAGGCGTAGTTAAATGCAATGTAACTAAAGCTACAAAACAAGAGAGCAAAGACATTACCACAAAACTGTGTGACCCGATTGTGTTAAGAGCAGATCTAGCTCGCTGCACCCATTTTATTACCTTGCAAAGCTTTTCCAACGTTGTTTTCCCTACTTGAGATTCCTCTATTAACTCATCTACACCTACATACATATTCATTATTTAGAGAAGCCCAAAAGACGAGTTGAACATTAATAGAATAGTTTCATTTCCTCTTAATTCTAAGCAGTTGTGATGTTCAAAATTTGAAAGTCCAAATTATGACTCCAAGATTCCATTCCAAATATCCGGGGCAGAGTGCAGGGTCAACACTTCCAAGCAGAAAAGCGAAGCAAAATGAAGTACCTTTTGAGAGAAGTGATCCATAAGGATGGACTAAACTTACTAATGATGACCACTCGACCGTTCTGGCCTCAACGGCATGTCCAAATTTAGTGATCTTCACATCTGAATTATCCCAAAGATTATAACAAATAGCAAAAATCAACAATTTATGTGATTATCACCGCTACAAGTTTAAGAAATGAGCGAATCAGAAATTCCAAACATTGATACTTTATCGGAATATGGAACGAAATTCCAAAGATATGAATGAAATTTCCCATCGATAAAGAATCAATAAAGCAGAAACACAATCCCCAATTAATCTTGTATATATTATGAAAATTGAAGCAAATTGCAAAAAAAGGATGTCCTTGCTTACTTTGCAACAGTAAGATATCACCGGCAACAACCATGGTTCCCATCTGCTTTTTCCACAACGAGACGGAGAAAAATGGCAGCGTATCATCACCAACCTGAATGTCTGTCCTGATTACTTCTCCACCTTTTGATAATTTGTACTGCATGATTCGAAAGCAGAAACCAATAATGTAAGGAGGCGGACATTTATAATTAATAAAAGGAAATGTAAGGTAATACCTGAACGGGAGTGGAGCGGTGAACAAAGACGAGAAGCTGAACGATATCGCCGATGTGATGATCGGTTTTGCAGAGATCAACTAACGGCCCGTACCATCCAATTGCAGACGTCATGTCTCATAGAACAATCAATGAACCAGATTGATTGTTTACCTCCGACCAGGACAACTTTTGGCGCGCTCTCGATTTCATTTAGGGCTCCTGGGAGTTTTCTGCTCTTTTGGGCAGCTTGCTTCTAAAAATAGTTTGGACTTTTTGGTACAAAAAATATAAAAAAAATAAAGATTCGAAAGTTATGTTTATTTGTAAAGTTAAATATAAGAGTATTGTGTTTGGCTGTGATGATTGATTTAAAAATAATATTTATAATATTAATTATAATATTAATAGTAATATTTATAATATAAATAATAATATTTTAATATTAATAATAATATTAAATTTATTTCATTCAAGTTTTTATAATTTTTATTTTTTGAAATCAAATTTATAGTTTTTCTTTGATAATAATAATAATTTTTTAAAAAAATTATTATTGATAATAATAATAATAATAATAATAATAATAATAATAATATCAATGATTATAAACTTGGGTCTGACGCCCTAGCCAGACCCAAGTTTCTGGGGTCTGGTTCTCTAATAATAATAAAAATAAAAATATTAATAATATTAATAATAATATTAAACTTGTTCGACTTAAGTTTTTATAGTTTTTAATCCTTTAAATAAAATTTATGATTTTTTCAATAGTAATAATATTTTTTTTCAAATTTAGTAATAATAAAAATAATAACAATATTAAGAATAAAAATAACACTAATAATTATAATAATAATAAGAATAACAACGATGACAACAATAACAACAACAATTTTAAATTTTACCTTTCAAATCAAATTTATGATTTTTTTCAACAGTAATAGTATTTTTTTCAAATTTATTAATAATTATATTAATAATAATGACAATAATAATATTAAACATGTCTGACTCAAGTTCTTATAATTTTTAATTTTACTATTCAAATCAGATCTATGGTTGTTTTTCAGTATTAATAATATTTGTTTTTCAAATTTATTAATTATTATATTAGCAATATTCGTTATAATAAAAATAATAATATTTATAATACTAATACTAATATTTTTAATACTAATAATAATATTGAACTTGCATGACCCAAGTTTAAGTGAGTCTGGCTGCAACATTAGGCCCAAAAGCTTTAGGTCTGGCTGCAACACCAGACCTAAGAGCCTTAGATGTGGATCTAGCTGCAAGGTCGTATGATAACTAAATAGAAAAAAATTTAATATTAAAAAATAAAATTAAACAAAAATAGATTAATTGAAAAGGAAAAAAAAAACAAAGCAAAGCACTATTCTAATGAATAGTGCTTTGCAAGGAGGGATACAGTAAAATCCCCTCATAAGATCATGATAATCTAATGAAAAGTACAAAACAAATCATGAAGTTTAATTTTCAATAAAATCAATATTAAAATATAAAATTGAAAGAAAAAACTAATTAAGACAGAAAAAAAATTGAATCAATTAGGTTAACCCGTCAAATCTGAGATCCATTTCATAAGAGTGTGATAACTAAATAGAAAAAAATTTAATATTAACTAAATAAATTAAAAAAAATAATTAAAAAGAAAAAACCAAAAATAAAAAGGCATCCGTCTCACTGTGGATTTTCACAATATAATCCATAGTGAAAGGTTGATCACATTTAGTTGCATGTCGTCCCTCTTAGTTATTACTCGCACGAGATTTTTTTTTCTCTCTCAAATGTTACACTGTTCACACCTTCCCTCTTTCTTAAAAAAAATATTTTTAATTTAATTTTGTTCTTAGAATTTTTATTTATTTATTTAATCATTTTGTGGCCTAATATAAAATTTAAAATTATAGCAGAAAAACAAAACTAAAAGTGAGAGGACCATAATATATACACACACAAAAAAAATACATGATTAATCTTAAAGTTTTTATAATTTTTATTTTGGGTTAAAATTTTATTTTATTTCTTTTTCAATCTTTGAATTTGAAAGAAAATAGAAAAAGTCATGGAAAAAAAAAACAAAGGAGAGAAGGTTGTCGATTAATTACAAACTCACAACAAAAATGATCAATTTTGTATTAAAGGGTTCTATTTAACAAGAAGAGTTTAATTGTTATAATTACTTCCTATAAGCATGCCTGGAAAAATTATATTGAAGTCTATTTAGATTTCTTTTTTATTTAGTTGCTTTTTGTTTGTTCTAGTGATTTTGGGATGTTTTAAGATTGGTGGGTGAGATTTTTATGATGCTTTTAATGTGTTTTTGGGTAAAAATAGATGGAAATAGTTTTTTAGGCCAAACCCTTTTTATTTTCCGACAACCACGGTGGCAACCAGATTTTATGCAACAGCCTAGCAGGCAACAAGTCATCTACAACTTCAGGCAATATATCAACTAATTTTTTTTTAAAAAAAGGAAAAAATAAGAAAATAAAAAAAATCAAATGAAGTATGGGCTTCTAAGCCTATTCACATCTAAGTTTTTTAATTCAAGCTATGCCGATTGCCTAACTATTTTTTTTAATTTAAATTTAATTTTTAAAATTAGTTAATTTAGAATATTATAAATGTATTAAATTAGTAAATGAGAATATATTTTTTTTTTTATCAAATATCATTTAATTTTACTTTATGTTTTAGTCTTTTTATAATATTAGCAATTTTTCTCTTTTGCAACCATCATTACTTTTTAAAAAATTTATACTATTGTTTTCCTGATAACATATATTTTTATTATTATATAATTAAATAAAATTATTTTAAAAAAATATTATTATTAAGTCTAGTCACGTTCATAATCCAAGTCATATAGGGTTTGGAAAATTAACTTGAATTGACACGGGTCAATTAAAGATATGGTCATTTCAATATTTTAAAAAAAGTTATTTCTTTTACATTAAATTTTGATTTCATAATCAAGAATTTACTTATGAATAAAAAATACATCAACAACATTTACATATTTTAATTTTGATGTAACTCACAAAAAAGTGCAAACCAATTACACAAAAACTAATTTTGGGACAAATACGAGGGAGACCAACCTCACACACAAGATTAACCTATAACAATAAAAGAAATGGGATTTTATATAGTGTTTTACTGTTCATATAAGCAATAAAACACATTGATATATTATTTTAATCATTTTTTTTTAACAAATCTAAGTCGTTGCTCTAACCGTTAACACATATAATAAGCATGAGGTCATAGGTTCGAGTGATGGGTGACATGTTTATGTTTCTAAATTGTGACACGCTATGTTTCAATTTCGATATTATAAAAAAAAAATCTCATATTAAATATTTATTTTGAGTTAAATTATATTTTTACTGGTAATTCAGGTTATCTTTAAACTTATTAAGTCAACCAAATTATATTGAGTCAATCCTTATATGATTTAAATTTTATTTTTACTAGAAAAAATATTAGCAATGCTTAATTTTATTTTTTTTACATTCATAGCATAGCAATACCTAAAAATATAGTAATAACTAAAAGAAAAATTGCACAATTATAACAAGAAAACCAAGAGCATACTGTATCCCGTAATTGATTCATTTCATCTAAACTTTCGCAAAGAACAAGTGAAACGAAAGAAATAGCTCTCTCTCACACACACATCTCACTAAAAGAAAAGAGCCATTTTATTCAAATGTGAAAAAGAATAGTATTATCTTCTCCCAGTCCATACTCGTACATTTATTATTGAACACTGTACTAAAAAGCTAAGAACCTGCTAACCCAAAATAAAAGGCTATGGGCTGCATTAGAACACACTACAAATTTGAAAATTATCTATAATTAAAACTAATCAGTCTTTTACTGTAACGCAGAATATTATTTATTGTGAGTGAATTTACTGTAAATTATATTGTGAATATATTGTGAGTGCTTTCACTATGGACTATGAAAGCCTTTACTGTAGACCGCATTATTTGACAGGGGTGTGGTTGAGCTGGAAGGCAGGGGGCGCCAGCCTGGAGGCAAGCCCACTAGCTCTCGGTCTGTTGGGAATTGGGGCTGGGGGTAGACCAAGGTGCCAGGCGAGTCGCCACCTGGTGCTTGGTATGCCCGGCCTTGGGTGCTGGGACAGACCAATAGCGCACGCGGTGCTTGCTACCTTGCCCACAAGCAGACCGCCCAAGCGCCGTGTGACACTTCCTTTCCTTTCTCTTGGGTGCACTCCGAGCACCACGTGGCGCTTGCTACCATGCCCACAAGCAGACCGCCCAAGCGCCGCGTGACACTTGCTTTCCTTTCTCTTGGGTGCACTCCGAGCGCTACCTGGCGCTTGGGCTGCCTATACTTTTAATATAATTGCATGAAAAATATATATGTTTTTAGTATAATTCATGTTTAGAGTATTAATGGTAAAAATATTATTGTTTGTTTTGTTGATATTATTTTTTTAGTATAATTAATATTAAAAGAATTATTATATTATTTCTTAATATATTTTTTAGTATAATTGATAGTGTTGGTATTAAAAATATTATTATTTTTTAGTCTAATTAGTAGTATTGATCTCAAAACTATTATTATTTGTTCTATTAATATTATGTTTTAGTCTAATTAATAGTATTAGTCTCTAAAATATTATTATATTTGGTGTTATAAATAATATTATTTTTATAATAATTTATATTATTGCTACTAAAAATATTATTATTTGTATTATAAATATTATTATTTTCATTAAAATTTATAAATATTATTATTTTCATTAAAATTTATAAGAGTATAAGTATTATTATCATCATTAATAAATTTTTAAAAACTGCTATTATTATAAAAAAAAACCACGTTGAGACACGTGACGATTGAGTTCCCTCCTGAGGGCGGACAGCCCAAGCGCCACGTGGCGCTTGGCCTACTTCCTCTACGCTGCAATCTAAGCGTCAGGTGACACTTTGGCTTGGGCATTGCCAGGCATGACCCAAGGCTAGCCTTGAACTTGGCAGGGTAGGACCCAAAATAGCATTGCGTGCTAACCGCGGCAAACAAAGCGCCACGTGGTGCTTGGGTTGTCTACACTTTTAGTATAATTACAAGTATTAATATTAAAAATATTATTATTAATTTTCTTAATATTCTTTTTTTGGTATAATTAATTTTTAGAGTATTAATAGTAAAAATATTATTATTTGTTTTGTTGATTTTATTTTTTTGTATAATTAATATTAAAAGAATTATTATATTATTTCTTAATATATTTTTTAGTATAATTGATAGTGTTGGTATTAAAAATATTATTATTTTTTAGTCTAATTAGTAGTATTGATCTCAAAACTATTATTATTTGTTCTATTAATATTATGTTTTAGTCTAATTAATAGTATTAGTCTCTAAAATATTATTATATTTGGTGTTATAAATAATATTATTTTTATAATAATTTATATTATTGCTACTAAAAATATTATTATTTGTATTATAAATATTATTATTTTCATTAAAATTTATAAGAGTATAAGTATTATTATCATCATTAATAAATTTTTAAAAACTGCTATTATTATAAAAAAAACCACGTTGAGACACGTGACGATTGAGTTCCCTCCTGAGAGCGGACAGCCCAAGCGCCACGTGGCGCTTGGCCTACTTCCTCTACACTGCAATCTAAGCGTCAGGTGACACTTTGGCTTGGGCATTGCCAGGCATGGCCCAAGGCTAGCCTTGAACCTGGCAGGGTAGGACCCAAAATAGCATTGCGTGCTAACCGCGGCAAACAAAGCGCCACGTGGTGCTTGAGTTGTCTACACTTTTAGTATAATTACAAGTATTAATATTAAAAATATTATTATTAATTTTCTTAATATTCTTTTTTGGTATAATTAATTTTTAGAGTATTAATAGTAAAAATATTATTATTTGTTTTGTTGATTTTATTTTTTTGTATAATTAATATTAAAAGAATTATTATATTTTTTCTTAATATTTTTTTGGGT
>Ga0325411_1008840_pt1 | contig 10848 bp, 5 predicted proteins | sample PopdelMetagenome_13_FD_206181 | JGI IMG/M metagenome (GOLD analysis project Ga0325411, IMG submission 206181) | Populus deltoides microbial communities from Bellville, Georgia, United States - Xylem-PdIQD-R4 | ecosystem: Host-associated > Plants > Phyllosphere > Stem > Wood/Secondary xylem...
TTTATTTTTCTCAAGTTTATTAAAATAATGAGGAACAAATCTTACAAATTAAAAAGTTGAATGAGAATGAAATTGAAAAAAAATATAATTTCATAAATTATCTCAAATAAAATAAATAATAATCAACATAATAGAGATCAAATCTAAAAAATAAAAAAATAAAAGATGAAGAAATTAAAATAATAATAATTAACATTTTATAAATTATTTTAAATAAAATAAGTAACAATCAAAAGAATGAGGACCAAATTGATATAATCAGCAAATAATATGATATTTCTGAATTTTTTACTACTTCCGGAAAGTATTTTCCGCCCAAATTTTCCAGGAAAACACTTTTCTGGAAACCAAGTCAAATTTTTCTTTGACTTGAAGTATTTTTCATTGACCAACTTTTCTAACAACAAACAAACATAGAAAAGCTTGGAAAATAGTTTTTCAAAAAGTAAATTCCAAGAAACAAACATAGCATAAATAAAGACAAATAGCTTTCACTCCCTGGCTAGGAAGAAAAAAACCAGAATATCATGCATATGATTTCATGATCGAACGCCTCTATTTTTTATCAACTCCATTCATTTAAGTTGTGAGTTATGATTTCATGCAATTTGACATGAAATTCAAAAGAAATTGATAAGACAATGACTTCTCCGACAGGACTATATTGACATACCTCGATGTAGAAAGTTAACCCTAAACTACATTTAAAGACATTTGAACAACGAATCTTAAAGATGTGAGCCACCCCTTCTATTACATCCATGATGAACAACAATAGATACTTATAGATACTTGATGTTTAATTTGCGCACGATATTTTTTTAAATAAAAAAAATTATAACATAGGTTTTTTAAACATGTTCTTGTAGTTAAATATTTTTAAAATAAAAATTAAAAAGTTTTTATATACATGTAATCAAATAAATAAAAAATTATGTGTTTAATAAATAAAAAAAATCATAAACGATAACTAAAAAAATATAAATAAAAATTGAGAAACAAGTGTTGATTTCACAAGTCGGGACATTTATATAGTTATGTTTGCTAAATTTATTTATTAAAATATTTTTGTTATTCAAGCAAACGATAATAGAAACACAAATTAAATTGATTGAATAAAATAAAATGAGAAAAACAATATGCAAGACGACATATATTAGAAATATTATTTGAAAATAATTTTTTTATTTACAAAAATAAAATTTATTTATACACAAGATAAAAAAATATTATAGATTAATTATAAAACTTTAAATTAATTGGACATTTCTTTGTCACAGAATCCTCCATGACATTGTATATAACCAATAATTTATTAAATTGTTGAAATCATGGATGTTCCATACTTGAATTTGTTTATCCAATGCGATGTCGTCGATGCATATTAGGACTAACAAAAGATATTAAAAACATTGTATATTGACGAATCTAAGACTATTAGAATTTTTTTAAAAAAAAGACAAGAAAGATAAAATTTTGGACATATAGAATCTTTTTGAAAAAATAAAATTGATCCATTAATCATATAAAAAATTATAATACAGTATAAATACAATAAATTTGTATTCGATTCATCATAAATCAGAAGCTCATGCATCGGTATGCTCTCGTCCAGTTCATGCACTGTGATCTTCTTAGAGGATGTTGAAATTAATTCGACAATTCAGTGTGCTCGAATTCCACAAACTGGGTCCAAGCATGCAGAGAATTAAAGTAAGGATTTAAAGGAAGGGATGACAACCGTGCCAACATCAGAAAATATGGATGGCCATTGAATCATTAGATTTGACTACAGTGGAGCCCTTCATCATATTTTCAATGGCCAATCAGGGAGGTGTGCATTTTGGGATGCAGTGGTGGCCTTCTGGGCACTGAAGAAAAGGCATGAGTGCTGAATAAATGTAGAGCTTCCCATCCTTCTCCTCCACTTCACTGATAAACCTTCAGAGTCTTCGAAAACCTCCACAATTCTCCCTTCATCACTCAGCTTTATAGCAGTAGCATGTGCCTTTCCTCCCACTAACAGCGAGTGCAGCTGCTTGAGCCTGAGTGGAAGATTCGGATTCTGGTTTTGTTGGATGAACACGAGTCGATCTCAAGCAATATTATTTTGGTTTTTAAAGAAATTGCATTATTTTAGACAAAAATTTAAAAAACCCTTGAAGTTGATCTAGTCAATGTCGGCTGAATTTAACTAGGTCAATTTTCAAATCGGTTTGAAATAAAACCCATCTCAAACCTGGTTTTGAATCAATTAATTAACGGGGTGACCTATAAACCATGTTTTATAATTATGATTTTTGCAAATCACTCTTAACCATTGAAAAATCAATCATTTCTCCATGGATCTTGGGGCAAAACCAAGCCACCCCGGGAGTTTCTTGGTCTAGGCTGACCTCTACCTTCCTGCTAAGCTGAGCCCAACTCAAGTTGCACCTTCTCTCTAACTGGGCTGAATAATTGAAAATTTAATCAAAACCTTAAACGGATCTTTCTATCATGTTATTACCTCGGATTCGGATCTCGAAAGTTGCCGGAAATTTTTCTTAATACATTGATCCATGAAAGAAAGAATTCTCGGTATACAAAATTTGTCCTGATTGTCAAAATACACCAATAATAATCACAACCACAACCATCTTAATAGATATAAACAATAGACAATGGCATCACAAATCCACAGACAAAGAACAAAAAAGGCCCATAAAAATTTGAAGTTCCTCGTTAATGTCGTCTTCCTAAGAAGAATCATCCAAGTTTCCAATGCTTCTCTCTCCTTTTCTTACATGAAACAGTGAGCAGGGACGAAACTTATGCGAGTCTTTCATGTGATATAAACATAAAATACAAGAATCTCTATCATATTTTCTCTCTGGGGGTCAATTTTTTTGGTCTAGAGAGTACTCAAGTGAAATGGCCCCAAATTGCCTAATGTCCACTCCATAATCAAGTGCTAAATACATGGGTTATTCTATGAAGGAGAGGGACAACTTAACCAAAAAGAAAAGAGCAGATAAAGCAAGCTAATCAAATTCTTACTCGAGGCATTAAGAAATATATCTTGATTACTTTAGTTCCTTCAATGTCAAACAATTCATTTTCTTGGTGGACTCAAGCTTGAGAGCTTCTTCAAGGCTCTGACTATTGATTCCAAAAGCTCACATATATACGTCTTTATTGATTGCTTTTGTTGGGTTAAACTTTCCTGTGAAGACAAAAATCAATCATTTTTTAAGTCGTGATGATGAAGTATTATGATTTTCAAACGTTTTAATTATTATATAGATTGCAAGGTTGATGTTATTAACGTTTTGTCTGTAGCATCTTTAAGCTTGATTGACTCAACTCAAATTATCAGAGGGAGAATTTTTTTTTTTTTTTGTGTGTGTGTGTGTGTGATTGAAGAATTCTGTATAGGCTGGGGAGATTTTGGCAGTTGAATGTAGTTAAAGCCCAGGAACAAGTTCAAACTAAGGGAAACGGTGCTGGTTTTGGTCCAATCTACACAACCTCTAATTACTGCCCAAAAATGTTTTGAGACCCGCATACAATTATTAAACCAGACATGCTTGACAAGTTGATCTGAACTGATTCAACTCAGACTTGATTTGAATTGAATTTTAAAAGAAATATTAAAAGAAAAACATAAGAAGAGTTTATCTGGTATGATCAAGTCGATCGTTGAAAATAGTCTAGATCAACTCATGCTAATCTTGTCAATTTATGATCATGATCAAGTTTAGACCCATTTATATATTTATATATATATAATAATTAAATCCATTCTTAATAATTAAGAAATAATTGAAATATGTTTAAACAGTTTTGAAATCATGAAGTTTCGTACATTCTTAATTATTCAAATGCCTCCTAGCAGGCAAGATATACATTTTTGACTCCCTATTTCTAAATAATTCACTAAGATAATTTTACCACGACTTGGATTTTTTTGGGTGCTTAATAGGTGCTCAAAAAATAAAAAAAAATAAAAATTCCTGTACATGTAGAAAATAATTTTGCTTGAACTCGATTTAGCTCTTCGAATTAGACTTTGTTAAGCTTAATTAGACTCTAATTAACTAGTCTGCCAAAACACTTTCTGAAGAAACTTTACATTATCCAGTGTTAGATGTTGCTTGTGAAGAAGCTTTAGCACATATTATTTTCCTTCAAGAAATCTTTCAACAATCCATTCAAGGACATCCAGAGCAAGAAAAGATCTGGAGAAAGATTCTGGGTGCCCCATAGGGATGTCCTAGGGACACTTACAAATGCCCCAAGAGGCCATCTTAGGGGCACAATCCTTTCCTTGCGTGTGGGTGATCACTGCTTAAAAATACCCTAAAGATCTCAGCCAAAGAAGATTTTGTGTATAAAAACAATTATATAAAATAATACGACTATATACCATTACAGCAAATTAACACCAAATCCTACGTCCCAAGAATAATTGCACGATAAACTAAAGCACAACTGGTTTGATTATCTCTTTCTTATTCTATTAATGGCCACGGCCCACAGTCATATATTTTTATTTATTTATTATTGAAACAAGCAGATAGTCATTCATCAAAATGTTTACTGATTTTATTGATTTAAGTGGTTTATTTATTTATTTTTTCTATACTTTTGTAGCTCGAGGAAAACTGTTGAGATGGTGGGCAGATTTCATTTTATTGTTTTGTGGATTAAATCCTACAAGTAATAGATAAATATATATTTTTAATATTTGTATCGATTTGAAAGAAAATGGCTCTATTAATATTCGAATATAAAGAACAATTATGATAAAAAAAAAATAATTATTAAAAAATATAGTATCCTTGCATTGGCACAACTGCTTCCAAGATTTTTTGGTTCAAGCAGTGGGATTTTTTTATATTTGAGTCTACGAGCCAATTTCTTTGTTTTTCAGCTTTAGATTATAGTCCTTGAACTTTGGTTTATTTTCAATGAAATCTCAAATCGGTTCCGTAAAAGTTAAGTGTCTATATCTCCACGGTTTGCCTTGTGTTATTTTAGTTTCAATATTATCCTACTTCTTTCATATAGGCCCCTCCACTTTTAAATTTCCTGTTGAGCTCTCTTGTTTGATTGACCTTTTGCATTCTCATCACTGCATTCGTTCCAAGTTTTTGTAAGGCTATATCCAAGAAAAGCAAGAAACAAGGGTCAGTCAATGATTTGATCACTGTTTGGATGAAGAAAAATAAAATTGCCATATCACCATGACAAAACATGCAAACGGATTAGGAATTCTTTCACAACAAGACGTTGACTTTGAGTGGAAATTGAAGATAACTACACAGTCCATGGGATACAGATTTGAATATAAAGCTGTTTTTTTTTTTTAAGATAATGAAATTAAACTCATCCTAATGTTGGAATTAGATGGTTGGACCAGATCAATTAAAATAATATTATTTTAATTTTTTAAAAAAGTTAAATTCATATTGTTTTGAAAAGAAAATGTAAAAAGTTAAGTTGGGTTTTGAACAGGTCATGGGTTGACCCGTTAAATCACTTGAATTTGATCAAGTCAAATCCTACTCAGTTTTTTTAGACTTAACCCGAGTCCAATACTAGATTATTCGAGTCTTGAATTGACTTGCTAGACCGGATTTATTTTAATAACACTGCTAGAATAGAAAACAAGAAGAAAAACAAGGTTAAAACAAATATTTTTCACAAAATATACATGTAGAAATTCAAAATAAAAAATACTTATATCATTCTTTAATTCAATATAATTTTATTCAAGTCCAGTCACGTGGAGTTTATACAGCTAAACAATAAGGCATGTAAAAAAATAAAATAAAATATTTGACCATGTTCTTCACTGATTTAGAGGATAAAAATAATTTACTGATTGCCTTTATTTATTTAATTTCTTTATTTTATCTATTAGAAAAAACATTCATGCTGATTATTTTTTTAATATATGTGTATATACTGGCCGTTTTGTTTCCTCAAAATTATTTTCCTACAGGGAAGAAAACATGACCCACAATACCTGGCAAGAATCATGATCCTTGAAAGCTCCCAATTTATAAAAAAAAGGACCTTTTGTTTTGGAATGGCAAAGCCTTTCTTGGAGTGCGAGATTGGGACCATTCACCTTTACAAACAGTTTACAGCTCCGATTTCTATAAATCTCAAAGATGATTGCCGCTTGACTTGTGTTCAGTGGGCTGAGCATCTCCGTTGCCTCATCTATTTTATTTTTATTATTTTTTAAATTCTATTTTTATTAAAATATATTAAAATAATTCAAACATATAAAAAAATAATTAATAAAGAATTAATGTGTCGATTACTGCTATATTCTTGCAAGGATGAGAATATAAATTAGAAGGGACATGCACGAATTCTAAATGAGATTAATTTTATTTTTTAAAAGGATGTAAGGATATTTAAATAAAAATAAATAAATAATTAAAAAATTATTTTTTAAAAAGCATCGTGTAAACAACTGGCTCTTAACGAGGGTTGCTTTTAATCCCACCATTCTCGAATAACCATTCTCCCTTTTGTTTTAGTTTGATACTTTTGTCCCTTTTTTTTTTTTTCTAATGTCAATTCCAAAAGAATATTATATTGATTATATTTGTAGTAATTTACTATCTACCTTTTATTTATTTATTTTGAGCTCCCATCAACCAATTAAATTCTCATCCCATATTTCTGTTCCAACAATTAATTGATTCCCCCCCCCCCCTCTGATATGGAAATCCAAGACTGGAATATTGAAGGCATAACACATGATGCTCGAGCTAAAAAGATATCAAATAATAATTAACTATTTAAAAAAAAATATTATGGTGATTCACTATTCATAAATAAGTACTTTAACTTCTTCTTTTTTCTAATTAGACCCTTTCATAACCTAATTTTATGAAATTAATCTTTTTTCTCTTAATTTCATCCTCCAACTTCTTTCAACAATTATTTGGGTTGTTTTTTGACTGACCAAGTTGACTGAATTGATCACGTCGAGGAAACTCCCATATAAATTAATTTTAAATCCAAGCCAGACAAGAAGTTGAGTCTAAGAGTGTTTTTCCTTTCAATTTCATTGTTATTTTAAAAAAAGAAATTCACCCTAAAAAATTTATTACCGACTAGTCAAGTTATCTTTGGACCGGCCAATTCGACTGGATATGTTATGACAACTTTCACATGGTTTAATTTTAAACATGAGCGAGGCAAGAAGTTGGACCAAGATGTTTTTATATCAATTTCATCCTCTTTTTTTCTCAATTTTATCCTTGAGATTTTTTTTAACGGTTAGGTGGGTTGTCTTTGGATGAACTAAATAGATGGAATCACGTCAAGGTAACTCCCAAACGATTTAATTTTAAACCTAAGTCAGATAAGAATTTTAATAGAAAGATTTCAAGGTTGATTTGTTGGGCCGATTTTAATAACAATATCAAAAAGTTCTCTATTGCTTAGATAATTTTTTTTTCGTCCAGCAACATACCATGAGGCTATAAAGTTATAAACTAGTTACAAAACATTGTGCAAATGTGCATTGCACACCTTTTCACATTTTGCTATGGACTTGTTATTCAAAATTTTTGTTTTTTATTTATTTTTGTCCTCAAATTTTTATTTTATATGATTGCATCTTTTTTTAGCACAATTAAAAAAAATTTAATCAAATTTATTGAGGATAAAATTGAAAGATTAAAGTGGGAAAAAACACTACAAATGAGTGATGCTTTCAAAGTCATCACAAAATATTATTTTTATCCTCAAATTTTACAAATTATACTTGGTCAATCCCCCAATAGTTTTTCAATTCAATTTTGGTATAAAAATAATTTTTTTATTTTTTTCGTTTCTAGTTTGAGAAAGGAGAGAGAAAGATGTCAAATTCCAACAATAGAGAAAAAAACCAGTATTAACACCGATTTTGACCATCAAAATGATCAATTTTATTGTTAAAATATTTCATTTGGTAAGGGAGTTTAACTTAGGTGTTTTTTCATCTTTAAATTGCTTTAAAAACCGGATCTAAGCTTGAGAAAAGTTTATGTTTCAAGTTAATTTTGGGTTTTTGTATTTGTTTTTAATTTTCAAGGTTATTTATGGGTTTTTTCATGGCATTTAGCCTCTTTTTTTTTCTAAGTGTTTTGGGTCAAAATTTAGTTGAAAAAAAACATATGCCTTGTTTTTGCGTCCACCATGGTGACTAGAATCTTGGGAATAGAAGGCAACGCGTTGCTTGTAATTTTTTTTGACAAAATATTGGGGAGTTGTCGGCCCCAATTAAACTTTTTTTAAAAATTAGGTTCTTGCACGAGCCTTTTTTAAAATGGTGTATGTCCTTTTTTTTAATTTTATATTTTAAAAAAAAATCATGATTTTTTAATGTGTTTTTTAAAATAATCTTTTTAATTTATATTTAGATTAATGCGATTTCTCTTTGATTTTTGATTTTTTTGTATTTAGAATTTTTTAAAAAAGTGGTTATTTTTTAATTATTTTTGCATGTATTTAATTTTGAAAAGATTATTCTAATTCATCTATAATTTTTCTTATGTTTTATATAACTAAACTTTATTTTTAAAAATAAAAAATATTTATTTTTGGATAATATTTCTATTTTGATTTACATCCGCCTCTTGATTTTTCTAAAAGTGTATTTAGTTATCGTTAATGATTTTTTTAATTTATTAGCATAAATAATTTTTAATTTATTTAATTAGATGCATATACTAACTTCATGATTTACATTTAATATTATTTATATCAAAAAACATATTGCAAATTCCTCCATGTTTAATTTTTTTATTGAAAAAAAAATCCAGCTCACCATGGTTAATATCTAATAAAACAAAAGATCCACCACCACCATATCTACTCATGTGCTAAAAAAATCCAATAAATTATATTTTATCATTTCATTGAAGGTTGACCTACCCATGATTTGTTTGGGGCCCAGGCGATAATGATTTCCAATTACTATTTTGTTTGCTTGGGAATTTTATTCATATATGGCATCAATTGGTTCATCTAAACAAGCCAGAGAGGTTTCGAACTACCTTGTAAGTTGTAATCTTTCATATGGATCATGCACCATCTCTCAGTCAATCGGCCTAATCCAACCTTATTTGTCTAGTAGCTTTTTTAATTAGAAAAAGTAATTCCTAATTAACTATGATTCTCGAGGTCCAAATCCAGCGACTCTTACAATGGTTTAGGGTTTTGCTTGCAAAACAATTGTGGTATTTTATATTTCTTGATCAAATTTTCCAGCCTCGGCAGATGGGATTTAGCTTTAAATATTGAAACTTATTTTATTTCAAGTTTGTGTGCCCATGATTTGGCTATGATGCACATCTAAGACCTAATCTTACATGTGTTTATTATAAGCCTTTAATTAATATCTTATCTAATTGTGTATATTCTCCAAAGAGATCTGAAAAAGTACAACTATATCTTATAATTAAATCGATCTAATAGCTTTCCTGGAGGGTTCATTGAATCAATCACTTAATTGGTTGCAACTGCTCATTGAACATCATTAGGTATAACCCTCTTCTCTTCATTTTAATCAATCTCTCCTTTCCTTTTTGTTAATTTCTATCATAGTTTCATGTGATTTTTGAAAAAAAATTTCCCAAATCTTGTTGGGTAATTAGGAAAAATTAATATAGAGACATGAGGACGAGGAGGTCTTAAATTTTTTTTTGTCTTGTATGTATTGGTCCAAAGAAAAAGAAGTAGGGTTTTATTTTTACTATTGTATTATCTAGCTACCTTGTCTTAGTTTGATGATTAAGGAAAAAAAAAAGAGTGAAATTCTCATAGAAGGATGATTTTTTTAGTTGAAAGGGCACATCTTAGGAGTATGTCATCACTCAAATGATGCATCACTGGGAGCAAAATTAGGGCCACCATGCCTAGTCACATGTTAAGAATTTTTAGCATGTCAACATTATCATTTCGTTGACACTGACCTTACAATATTCTCGTTATATAAGTCAAATAATAAAAATAAGTTGGTTAGTTTATAAATCACCTAGCTAATGTTTTTTTTTTTTTTTTGAGAAGGATGAATCATCTAATTTTGATATGAATGGTATATGATATGTTTTTCATTCGACTAAAAAACCAAACATAAGAGTTATTTTACAGACCGTTTTTGTTATGAGTCTGTCAATAATATATGTATTGACGAATTGTAAGTGTAAATACTAACTAAAATTTTATTAATAAAACTATTAAATTTGATAGTGGTAAACAAATGATAGCTATTATTTTTATTAAATTCAGTTCGGTGGGTGAATCCGATAATTTATCAATCTATGACATAATTGAAGTCGAGTTTCAAAATAAATTAGATGGGAGTTGACTCAATTGACCTAACAAGTCAACCTGTGAATCAATCAAAATCTTTTAACTTTTAATAAAATTCAAAAAATTTTATTTTAACCTTTTATTTTTTAAAAAATTAAATAACATTATTTTAGAATGATCCAAAGTAAATACATTCAACTTGTGACTTAAACCTCCAACCAATTTGGGGTTAATGATGCTACCCTTGTCGTATCCCAAGATTAAATAGGTTACTAGTTATCTAAAAAGAAAAACTAGAAAGGCCAATTTTGGGATTTGGTAGATTTACCATATCATCACCCCATGCATATTGCACCATGCAACAAATAAAAAGATTGTAAAACTAACACTGAAATTTAATTAATGACCTTGTTACTCAATAAAAAGATTTTGTTTTTGTTTATAATGCAATATTGTTTTATTGGTACATGATTAAAAAACCATGGAAGCCATATCTTACCGCCATTTTTTCACCATCCATACCTTACCATATTAATAATG
>Ga0325411_1008843_pt1 | contig 10846 bp, 7 predicted proteins | sample PopdelMetagenome_13_FD_206181 | JGI IMG/M metagenome (GOLD analysis project Ga0325411, IMG submission 206181) | Populus deltoides microbial communities from Bellville, Georgia, United States - Xylem-PdIQD-R4 | ecosystem: Host-associated > Plants > Phyllosphere > Stem > Wood/Secondary xylem...
CAGCCATTTTCATATTAAAAAAAAGCTTCAGGCAGCCGTACACGCAAGGGCAAGAAATCGACATCTTCCAGGTTTTCCATATCATCAACCAACCAACAGTTGACTGAAAAGAGAGTTCATATAGAGTGATCTGAAAGCACCTGACCTCCCCTTTCTTTACAATATATCACCGCAATCTCTCTCTGTAAACTTTAAAGCCAAAAAAAATATGTCATCCATGCTATGAGTAAGGTCGGCAGATTCAAAATTACACTGATAATTATTTTAATGAAGATCCTTTAAAATATATGCATGAGCATGCTATTTTGAATTGTTCCAACTTAAACCCAGAATATATGAGCATTCCCCTAAATTATTGTTCTATCATAGATCTTGTGCTCAGTAAGTCGCATGTCCAAAATTATATGGTATAATTGAAGAAGGAAATTATGCAGGTGATGCAAGATAAACTGAGAAACAAAATTCTTCGCCATTTTTATCACTAACAACTCATGCAGGTTGCTGAATGCGCCACCAGAGGCCTCGTATCTTCCCCATCCCACAATTTCAAAAAAGGTCCTTAAATTAAACCTGATAATAACATGGAAAAGGAGTTGGAAAACAAACAGTTTGCAACTTTTCTTGCTAGGATGATCAAATCCACCACCATCTTTCCTGAGGAATGGATGATTGATCTTCCTCTAGATATAGATCTTGCTAACGTTTCTTAAGTGCATTCATCCTGTCTCTTAAATAGTAAAGCTTGGCCCTCCTCACTTTCTTCCTGTCATCGAGCACCTCTATCTGCTTTATGTTAGGTGAGTACCTGCCATTCATCACCCACTTACTTGGTCACCATACAGAAATGATGAGCACCAGCAATAAAGAATTGATGATAAGTATCACCTGTTTTCTAGAGAGAGGAATAAAGACAAACTCTACAGGAAAACATTCACTTCAATGGGAACCAAACACGAAAAGGAGACCAAGACAGGAAACATAAATCTGGAATCTCATCAAGGAGATGAGTAGATGAGCAGTCAATTAACACATTAGTTTGTCCGCACTTAGGCTCATTCTATCAAAGCTAATCACACACAGAAATAAGAGCAAGATACAAAACATCTGTAGATCTAATGCAAGATAACAAGTGTGTTGTTGTTATTGGTAATCTAGCAGTCAGTTTTTTGGTACTGAATTTAACAAAGAAGAGAAAATCGAGGAGACTAAACTCAGAAATTTTGTTAAGATGTTGATTTTTAAAGATATATATGCAGGCATGTGAATTTTTCCTAGCTTGGTAGGATGATGAGAAAATTGAAATGCTTACGAAGGGATAAAAACATTTAATTGGGTGCCCTCTCACAAGCATACAAGGTTCAAGTTGAAACAAACACTCCTATCAACATCTTCAAACACACACAAAAATACCTATACAGATAAATTATATTTAACAGTTGATGGATTGAACTCCATATAGCCCACTTAGGACATTCAAGTTGCAGGTGAGTAGGATGACATATTTTTCAACTCAAGGAATTCAAAAATAAATACAAATCAACAAATAAAAGATTAAGGATTTTTGAAAAACAGAAAAGTAACAGAGCAGGAGGACCTATATGTATCAATATCATCAAGTCAAAGTATATCAGTAAAGATGCGTCTTCATTCAAATTTCTGGTACATAGATACTTGGCATATCTCTGCCGAGGGACTGTAAGTCATACTTTGGCATCAATTACTTGCCATATGTGCCTTGGATACCCAAGGGCACCAAAGAGGAGGGTTAACATGTCTCATTATTTAAGCATCACAACCAGGCAAGTGCCCTTGCCATTTCTATAATTTCAGTACATAAAGGTAACGTAATCTCCTATTTTACCAAGTTCCTGAACTAGCTAAAACAGAAGTATAAGGATTTAATTCTCTATCCCACAGGGAAATGCTGGCTTCTCATCAATGTTTATGTAAACAGTGAGACAATGTATATGTAGTTTAAACTATGCGAAACCTTGCCATGTACATGTGAATTGTTACCGTAAATTCCTTTTCTCCCATGATCAATCTACAATATGGACAAAAAACAGGGAGAAAATGGAGGAGCCTACACTATAACTTCAACACATCTAAGTGAAAGGAATTTATTATGTTTTTTGGGAAAATATGTAGATCTCAATATGACTTCATTGATATTCAAATGCACAATGTGTCTGCAAGGGAAACAGAAGCAGATCAATACAACCAGCAGTTTTTAAGATCCATAAATCACCTCACACCATCAATGATAACAGGGGTTCAAAAATTCATGCATAAAGTCTTTGAAAAGGATAATGATACAAGCACTTCGTACAAAAAGATTGGCCGTTTCTTTCTTTACTGATTCCTAAACATCTAAATACTAAGTTTTGTCCTCCAAGTCATTGAGTCACAGTTTTTAAAAGTAAAATTTCATGGACTTCACACATATCTTAATTCCGGTATGAGACAGCAAGGAAAAAAAAATACTACCAGGGCACAGCTTGATCATTGAATAGAAAAATATTTCATCACCACTTACAGTGGAAGCAAGGATTCAACTCCAACACCAGCTACCATCCTCCTTAATCTAAAAGTAGTATGTATACCAGCATTCCGTCTAGCTATAACAGTGCCTATAATAGTTGAAACACGCCGCTTATTCTCCGGCACTTCCTGCTCATAGCAAGGTTCAAAATCGAACAGAATTAAAGCATGCCATTCAAGTCCTCCTTCACAATCAACAAAATTAAACAAAAAATAACAATATCCCTAAGCAAAAACATACCACTTTGAGTCGCACAGTATAACCAGGCTTTATATCAGGTATCTCCCTCTGTCCCCTTACTTCCTCCACTGCTTCTTTATTCAAAATCTGCTCAAAAATAATTATTGATCAATACAGCATAAAATACTAATAGAAATTATTGTTAAAAAAAAGAAGCTAAATTACCTGCATTATATGCCTGGCTGTTTTATCAAGTCTCTTGAATTTGATGCGAGGAGGAACATCCGCAACAGGAGCGGACGAATCTTCTGAAGAGGCTTCAGCCGGATTTCCCACTGTTGTCATGCTCCTATAGCAAGACAAATTCATCCTACAGCTTCTCCCGTTACCATTCAAGAACGTCGCCGTTTCCGTTTGAGTACCAAATTTTGGCTGCCACATGAATCAATTAAGAAATTAAACTTAAATAACTGATTTAGGTTAAGTAAAAAAGCAAAATTGAATGGAAAAGGAAGGAGAACATACAGAGAAGTAGTGAGATGAGCGAAAAGGCTGAGTCATTGACGCAGGGAATCGATTTGGAGGCGAAGAATTTGAGTTTAAAAGGGTTAATCCATGATTTTTACTTTCAGTAACAGCTAAATAAGCTAAAGTGGATTTGAAATGAGAGATGTTTAGATTTTGTCTTCGAAATAAAGTTCCGTAGAGAGATTGCATTGCTTCGAATTAGACCGAGGCTGCTTGGTTGCTGAGAAAAAGAGAGAAAGTAAAAGAAAATGTATACAGTTGATCAACGACGGGGCCGCATCCAAAACCCTGCTTTGCTCCCCCTTCTACTTGATGGGTTTTGAGGTTTATAGACATGGACCAAAATGCCCCCTGTGAATGCTATAGCAATTGTCCTGGTGGTGGGGTCGTGGCTGCGGACCTTCTCTTCCGGTTTTCCTCTTTATTAATTTTTTTACAAAGCACAAATAGATTATTTTTTTGAAAATTAGAGGGATAGTTTTTAACCCGGCCCGGTCTCAAGTTGAGGTTTTGACTGGGTTGTCTGAGTTAATTTTTCTTTTAAAATCAAAACAATATTATTTTAGTAAAAAAAATAAAAGTCAACAGGTTGCAACCGGGTTTTTGACCGAGTCAACCAGGTCGTCGAGTCACACTAGGTTTTTTTTTTCCTATTTTTTCTGAAACCCGTCTCAGTTCCAGCCCCAAGTCGGCCGGGTTCCAGGTCAACCTGCCGGGCTGGTCCGAGTTTCAAAACTATAATTAGCGGTGTTAAAATAAAAAACTTGGGAAAATAATATGGTTTAATTTTTTTTAATAAAATAGTACAATTTGATACATGTTTAAAAAATTATTAAATGAGTTTACACAAATTATAATAAGAAGCTAAAAAAAAAAGAAGAGATTTTAGAGGTACATTGACACTATGATAATAACATTATCAATACCTTCAAAAAAAATCGACAAAACAAATCCAACTACACCAATAAATATCACCAACATCGATTAAAGTGGGTTACACTCGTTGTCCAAAGACCCACTTCGATCACTTTTATTGATATTTTCTGGTGTTGTTGGATTCGTCTCATTAATATATTTCTAATTGTATTAGTAATGTTGTGATTAGAACTTTGATGTACCTTTGAAGTCTTTTTATTTTTCTTGTTTTTTTTTATCCTCTCTCCTTATTATAATTTGTGTTAGCTCATTTAACTATTTATTTGAAGTATCGTGTTTTTACTAGTAACAATTTTAAATGTCATGTTTTCAATCATGTATCAAACTATACTATTTTAATAATACTTTTTCTTGGAAAATACCCAACAAATATATATTCAAACTATTTGATAGTTTCAATTTAACATCTAATCTATTTTTTGTATTAATTTTACAATCATATTGTTTTAACTTTTTTATATCAATTTTTATTAGAATCCACTAAGAAAACATTAGGTTAATTATAAAATCAGATTGTTTTTTTTTACTAAAAGAAGTAATTTAGATAGAAATATGGATGAAAAGTCTTGAAAATAGATGGAAATTATTAATTGAGAATATTTGAAAATTTAAGAAAAAATTGATGAAAAAATTATTTAGTGATAAAGCCGAGAATTCCTATTTAGATTATATTTAAAATTTGTCTATATTTGTTTTTAAATTTTTTTAAACTAATGGGAGAGGGAGGAGATGCAAATAGATCCCGTCTTGGTGGCCTAACGTGACTATCACGCAACCCGTTTTTATTTTATTTTATTTGATATAAAACTTTCGGTGAATTAATAAGAAATCTAAACGGCCTTATGAAAACCTATTCATTCATGCAAACACAAGTTGGATTTGTACAATGAATTGGTTTTCTTTTTTCCATTCCTTTTATTTTTTTAGTATTTATTTTTTATTTAATCCTTTAATATTATATTTTTTAAAAAATTAAATTTTATAATTTATTTTAATTTATTTCTACAAAATTATTAAAAAAAATCTTGACATTTAATTTATTCTTGATTTTGCAAAAAATATAATGATTTCATTGTTTGCAATAAATCAAAAATTAAGGGGGGGAATGGAAAAAAAAAAGAAAAAAAGAATAAATGGCGGACCCTATTTTAAATATAGTTATCAAACCATGTTCAGGGTTGACCCGATTAAGGAGTCAGATCTTGGGTTATATGGGTTGACCCGAGTCAACTCAAGTCAACCCAAAAAGTTTTTTAAAAAATATTTGAGGTTTTAATATTACATATAAAAAAAATTAAGAAACAATCCATGTGATATAGACTATACATGTTGTAAATAATAAAGTTTAAAATATTATTTTAAAAGATTTTTTTATCTTACATTGGAAAGATATTATCTTATCCTTTTAAATTAAAGTATTTTAACCAGAATTTTTTTATCCCATATTGAAAAAACATAATTTTTTTTTCTTGTGAATATCCAATATATATATTAAAAGATTTCTAATTTCACATTAAAAAAATAAAACATTCCTCTGGTATCATTTTCAGTATCATAAATTCCTTCATCTATCATTCTTCGTACACTATAACTGGGAGAGCTTTACTTCTTAGTGGACCGACCCGGATTGATCGGATTAGTTGGGGTCTAGTGAACTTCTGGATACCGGAATTTAGACAAAAAAAAGAAGGAATAATTCACTTTTATAAAAATTTCTATATGCAATTTAAAATGTTATACAATATTTGCTTACTAAAAGAGCTGTTGAGTGAGTCATTAACGAAGAATTCATATAATTTTTAAAGATCAATAATTTTAGACAAATGAATATGAATTTTTTCAAAAACTATATAGGCAACCGACATAGTATTCCTTACAACTAAGAAAATTATTACTAAAGATTGTATTGTGTTGGTCTAATTAATCGTGTATCATACCAATAAATGTAATTTTTATGTGATGAAACTATTCTAATTAATCAATTTAATTTTACCAATGTTAATCTTAGTGCATGGCTGTGTTTATGTATTTGCAAAATGATTTACTCAAATCTCAATACATTTGACATTCGAGAGCATGCTGTCACTGCTCATACGTGCTGCAACTGTCCAGCAGTGCCTCGTTGGCACTCCCTCGTGACTACATTTGTGACACTACTCTACTATATTAAAACACCAGGGAATATATTAAGGGTGTAAATTAACTGGTCAGACTCTAAGTTTACTTTTTAGAGGTCATTAGTTCGAGTCTCACAAACCTCAGGGCCATTGGAGGCTTACATGGTCATTAACTTCAAGGTTCGTCGGATTAATCGAAGTGCGCGCAAGTTAGTCCAGATACCTACGTTAAAAAAAACAGGGAAAACATTGAAACTTTTTTTTTCAATTTAGCCTTTATTTTTTCCTTTCAATTTCAACTTTTTTTTTTCTTTTTAATTTTATCCTCAAAATTCTTCTAACAATTATCTAGGTTATTTTTGACCAATCAAATCGACTAAATCATATCAGAACAACCCTTACATGATTCAATTTTAAACTCAGGTTGAGTAAAGAGATGAGTTCAGTTGAGGTGTTTTTAAATTGATCAAGTCAACTGGATCATTTCAACATACAATTTAATTCTAAATCCAGGCTGGGTAAGAAATTTGATTGAGAGTTTTTTTTTGATCAATTTTATCCTTAAATGTTTTTTTACTGGTTGTGCAGATTGTCTTTGAACTGGCTAAATCAACCAAGTTATGTCAGACCAACTCCTATATATTTTAATTTTAAACCACGAGAAGCTTGGCCAGTAATTATTTTCCTTTCATGGGAATTTAAAATTATCTTGCTATTGTCCAGTTTCTTTGTTATAACTGTCCAAAAATGGGTTTTTTAAGACAATACAAGTGAGCTGAAACAAGATTGCCAATTTGGATGCCTTCCCTCAATATAGCACACCAATGCATAGTAGTTGTTCTGCGTTAGAGGATGAATGCTTAGGTATATTTTCAAATAATTATCTGGCAATGATTTTGCTTTTGCATACTTGTGCATACTTATACAGTGATTCTAGCTCTGGAAGAATAGAAAGGTGCTCCTCCCATATCACCGATGGCGCAGGCTTTCATTGCTCTCAGAACATGTTCATCATGACCATTATGCAAATTTTGGGAAATTCAGTGCTGCTTAAGAGAAGTTAGTACTAGAAAAGAAGAAAGTGTAAAATTTGTAAGAACCTTTATCAATATTAATCTGGCATTAGCTAGGCCAGAAATTACCTGTTGCAATTCAATGGAATGACTGTGAAGGCCTAACACAGACTGAAAAAACACATAAAAACTTAATAAATCATAGCTGCTACTGAGTTAAATATGTGCTGGTATAATTCGCTCTCTTTTTTCCGGATTCAAGACTCAACAAGGTCAGAGGAAAAAAGAGAAAATATGCCCTCGTTGTTAAGGAATTGAGTCATCATGGCGAGTCCACAAACACCAAAACGAAGCCTTCACTTTTCTGGTATTCCATTGTCCTGTTGGAAATATTGTAGGATCTTACAGCTTTTGGCTCTTTAACAGCCACAACAATTCTGCTTATAACCTAACCTTTCATTTTACATAATCTTCAAGGCTCAATCCATTGAGCCTTAAAACAAGTTTCTCAAGCTGCATATTTTCAAATTCTAGTCAGATGATATAGAATTCCAAACTGAATTAATGGGATTTTGCTTCTGCAATGAATTGTTCACTAGAGGAAGCGATTTTGAAGGCATTTTAGTCCCTTTATAAGCCTTGCATGCATAGCTTACGAGATTCTCAGCCTTGCATCCCTGTAGAGTTTAAAATTACTTGGACTATTACAGGCTCAAAATTATAAAAAAGTGTCTTTGTCCAATATCTGTTCTCCATCTAAAGTCCTCAGAGGACCTTCTAACTCACAAACAAAAATTTATTTAATCCTTTAATCTCTCAGACCTGATAAATGTTTGTAAGATATGCATATGAACAATAGGCAACAAAAGAACCAGGACTAATCAGCTTGATTGTCTCTCCAAATCGCTAGTTACGTGACAGACATGCAGAAATCAAAGCAAAAAAGTATGGTGAATCTGTAAAACGAAACAGTGTAGGAAATAGAATCTGATGCACATTATTTACACCGGGACATGTTTGCCAATACTAAGCATATAGTAACCAAGATTTATTTTAACTCAGGAATCAGGACATCATCAGCAGAAAACATGCATGGCTACTCCACATAGAAAACTGATGGCGATCAATTGCTAAGGTTGGTCATATGCAATCTTAACTGATCCGTATAGTACTTATTGATCGAACCCTAAAACAAGAATAAAAAGAAAAAAACTTAAATTCCCCAACCAGAATATTCTAAAACAATTTTATTAAAGAAATTAACATCAATTGAATAACCATGAATTCTCCTTGAGAATTTCTTCCTTTTCCTCTGGGGTAAAATCGTTCTTGATATTAAAGAGTTCGCGAATTTTAATAGGTTGATTCCTTGTGATAATGTCTGCAACTTTTTGTGTAAGTTGGCCAAGCAAAACTTCAATGCTGAGATAGTTCGAAGCTAGGAGAAGATCATAGAGAAAATCTGTGTCAACATCTAAAAAATCAGCATCCCACTTATCAAGCTCATCCTTAGATGCATCGCTCGCATGCTTCTTCAACCACTCCACAATCTTGGCTAGGGTTTTCTTTTCTACTTTGAAGAGTGGAATCGCATCATCAGTGCTATGGCCATCTTCAACCATGCTCTTGATGATTTCAGATTGTAAGGCAGCCTTCTCTTCCACCTCAACAACTTCATTGTCACTGGTTTTCAACTTCAAAACCTTAGTTGTAGTCTCTGAACATGCCATGATGGATGACAGGTAGTAATGTTAGTCCAAAGAAACCTAATGAAAAACCAGATGACCGATAACAAAAAACTACTCGTTAAGAGATTGCAGAGGATGAATGATTGAGAATTTTACAGAAGAAACGTCAAGAGGTCAGGGTATATATAGGATTTAGGGCATGTTACTCCCTCTCCGGAATAGGATTATTTCTAATCCAAAACAAATAAGGAATAAGATTATATTTTTTCCAAAACAAATAAGTTATAATAGGAAAAATTGGACAATTAACCCAAAAAATTAAAATAAAAGTCAAATTAACACAGCAGCAAATTTTTTTAACAAAATAATATACTTTTGCATGTCATTGTCAAGAATGGCGACATTTAAATCATGACATTTAAATTAATGTCGCGAATAAAAATCATGATAAAATTTTAATTAATATCATAATTTACAACTATAATATCAATTATATTTTTAATATGAACTGATCGTATAATTGATATATATAAACATATTTAATTAACCAATATTTATTTTTCCATAAAGTCATAAAATGGGAAAAACCAACTTATTAAATCTTTTCATGTTTCACCTCAATAATCTGTCACAATCATGCAGTGAATTGCTAATACAGAGCATGTTGTATCAATAGGACAATCATGGCCTTGTGGAGAACAAAACCAATGATCACTGAGCATAAAGCACAAATTGCTGAAGAGAACAACACGGCTCAGAAAAAGGGTCCATTATGCCTGAAGACCGTGGATGCTTTCTAGATGCTGAAGAAGTAAAGATGTCCAAGATTTTCTCCGCTGAACCTCCTATAGTGTAAGCAATCAATTCCTGTCCCATTCACCTCTCCAATATTTCATTTGTAACTATTCAATCAAGTAGTGAAGTGCTTAACTAGAAATTAGAAGTTACAGACGGAAAATAAACAGATGAGGATTATGTGGCTTCTCATGTTACATTTGCTTGCAATGTAGACGACGAGGGTGATACACTGAAGTTTCTGTGTGCCTTGTGAGCCTCGGATTAGGACACTATGTCTATAGTACATCTGATCTGATGACTAAGACTTGACATTCAAGCCTTATAATGATAATTCTGCATGTGCCTGTCAGGATTGAGCATAAAACTTTGACAACCCATCCCTGTTGTATTTTCCCCCATTCAATTCGTCGGTTCTTGAAGAGTTTTGATGTTGTTGCTGTCTGATATAGCTATGGTGCATATATAATGATGTGTACAGTTTGTTTAGCTACTTTTCATACTGGTGCTGAAAAAGCTGTGATGACGTTACCAGGTAGAATCAATGAAGGAGCACAAAATCATATTATCTGGATGTCGTCGTTATGCAACTACTGCATGGGAATCAACAAAACCTTGAGGTTTTTAACGAAGTCTTTCGTATCGATTCAAACTGCATATTTCAATATTTGCAGGGGAATGAGTCACCAGCACACAACATAAATCTCCGCTTTTAAATGATAAGGGGTGGATTGTTAATGATCTCATGGTGCTGCATGATATCCCATTTGCTTACAAACACCTTCCCTGTACTATCACTTTTGCAGATTCTTCCTCCTTAATTGGAACCAACAAGCTAAGGATGCGTGGCTACTAAAACAGACTCACAATAACGAAAGAAAACATACAAAAAGTAAAGATATATGAAACGGTGCGTATTACAGGCTTAACATGAGTTTCAAAACGCCCTGTATCAGCTCCTGTACCACCAGCTAGTTGGATTTAAATCTCTTCTGGATCTTCACTGTATCAATCCTCTGGCATCCTCAATGACTTGCAACAATGCCC
>Ga0325411_1008846_pt1 | contig 10844 bp, 8 predicted proteins | sample PopdelMetagenome_13_FD_206181 | JGI IMG/M metagenome (GOLD analysis project Ga0325411, IMG submission 206181) | Populus deltoides microbial communities from Bellville, Georgia, United States - Xylem-PdIQD-R4 | ecosystem: Host-associated > Plants > Phyllosphere > Stem > Wood/Secondary xylem...
GTTGATTTGACATGGATATGGTGATGAACACACACTACTAGGTGGGCTCGCGTATAAAGCTATTGTTGGGACTGCCATGGCTGTATAAAGACCAGATTTTTCTCAAGAAAAAAGATGAAAAAAACAACCCGGAATCCAGATCAAGCAAAAAATAAATTGCTTCCCAAAATTTTAACAAAGACCCACTATTTTTCTCTGAAACCCCACAAATTTTATCAAGGAATTTATGAAGATTCAGTGGATTTTTCTGAGAGACTCAATGAGATCAAGATGGGTTAAAACCCTCCAAAAGGAGCTACACAAAGATCGGTTCTAAAACCAAGTGGATTTTCTTTTGCTGTTTTGGAGGTGTAAAGGAGGAGTGGGAGTGGGAGGAGAAATAAAGCTAGAAATATTATTATATACAGATTTGAAGTGGATTGAATTTTTTTTTTTTTAAGGGAAGAACACAAAAGGACATGAAATTAAGAGAGGGAGTTTACAGAAATTTTTAATTTTGCCAAGAGAAGAGAGAGAGAGAGAGAGAGAGTCAAAAGTAAGTCAGGATTTTGCCAAGAGAAGAGAGAGAGAGAGAGAGAGTTTACAGAAAAGGAGAGGTTTTCCCTTTTTTTTTTTTTCTTGTTCTTCTTTGATTTTGTGTGGAAAATATGGCTCTCTCTCTTCCTCTCACCTCTAGTCTTAATTTGTTTAGCAGCTGAGGGAAGGAACATTGAAAGTGGGAAAATTTCCTTGGCAGCTAACTGAATTAACGGTATTGGTTTTTTGGTTTTTCTAATTGTTTACGCACAAAAAAATGTCCTTGGTAAATAAATTAAATCAAGAAATTATTATTAGGTACTCCACACACTTGTAAAAACAAGATTTGAGATTATTATTATTATTATTATCCAAGAAATGTTGATAATTTTTTATTGGATATTAGAGTTAATTTTCTTATCTCAATTGATATGTTTATTGAAAGGAATTACTAAGTTTTTTTCTATTTGGATAAATTTCTTCCTTTCAGAATGTGTTTGGAAATTAATATAAAAAATAACAAAATACCACTATTTAAAATATATTTAAAAAAATAACATATTTTTATGAGTCACAAATATCAATTGTGACTTTTTTTAAAAAAATTATCATGGCATTTTTTTTATACTCACAACTCTATATCATAAAAAATCAACCCAACAATAATCACAATTCATAATTAAACACAATGAAAATTCATATAATATTTTATTAAATTTAAATTAAATTTATAATTCTTAAAACATAAAACATATAAGTTAACTACATCTAAAAATCACCCAAACTTGTGGACAAATCTGCACCACCAACCTCAACTCATTCAACTTAAAGACCGGTCCGTAACATTCATATAAAAGTCATCTCAGCTTATAGACTAGTCTAAAGCGCTCGTGGACAAGCTTGCAACACCACCCTAACTCATCCAACTCGAGGACGGTCTTATAGCACTTGTATAGAAGTTAGCATCAAAACAAAATGGAGTTGTCATATAGAATCCTAATTCATAATTTTATTACTAAATATTCCTCTTCAAGTTGTCTATCTCTCTAAAAGATTTACAACTTTTTAAATACACCCAAAAACCAACCTAAACAAACTAGAAAACCTGAAAATAAAGAAAAAGTAATAAAAGCCCTAAACAAAGTAGGGAAAAAATTATTAAACATAGTATTTAATTTCCTAAACTAAATAGGAAGAAATAAAATAACTTGAAAAACAAATAATTTTTCCTAAAATTCTCTTGTGTTAGTCTTTCTAGATCGAAAAAATCTTGCTCTTGAGTTCAAATTACTCGTCTCAATCTCATGGAAATTTGATCAAGACTTTTCAACCTTTTTTTTCTTTCCTCACTTCATATGTATAACAATTTTAGATATCATCTATAATTCCTTTATGTTAGATTTTATATAAGAAACATCATTTAACAAATGATGTCTCTTTTACTAGCTTCTAGAATGATGAATTGTAAATCTCAAACTTTATTCATGAACATGTGTTGTATCCATAGAACCCTTGAACAAATCTAGCTTTGGTTGGCAAAAAACAAACAGAAACTTGCAACTGCTGCTAAGAGTACACAAGACCCGTTGCATGCTCCTATTCCATTTCACACAAACTAAGGCGATTCTCTGGTTTTAGAACTAAAGTCGGCTCTTTGAACTCTCCCCGGTGTTATTTCCCATATGCCAGTCACATATCTACCCCTCCCCATGCTGTCATCTCATCCAGTGGCACAGGTACAAGCACGATTAGAAAGGCAGATGGGTCTCCGGTGGATAATAGCTCTCCACCTCTTGATGTGTTTATTGTTGAAGATTGTTCTGATGATGAAGACCTGGAAGAAGAGCAGTTAGATTTCACTTTCTTTAAGGAAGAATATGAAAGGTCTCTACCATCTTCTCTTGCTCCGGTCACTCTAGAAATACCAGCTAGTCCTAAAGGTGCCAGCTTTAACCCGTCCAATAATGTTAAAGCAGGTAAATCTCCCTCTTCTCTTTCTGTTAGTGGTAGATGGAGAGATATGTTCTCTTCCAACCGAAGCATCTTCTCTTGCCCAAAACTTATGCATTTTTCAACCTTAAATGATATTCAGTCTTACCCTCTTTTAACTGAAGATTTAGATCACTCTTGTGATGACTAGAAACTGTGTGTCATTGGTTAGTTTAGAGCCTTGAATAGCATCATTAGGAACATCTGGAAATGTGAAGCCACCCTTACCATATATGAATCGGGTTGGTTAGTTTATAAATTCCAAAATGAAAAAGACAAATTCTCTATATTGTGTGAAGGGCCTTATCTAGTATATGGTAGGCCTCTCATCTTGTGCCCCATGTCTGAATATTTTGATTTCTCATGCTCTAAAATGACTCACATCCCTGTTTGGATTAAGTTCCCAAACCTGCCATTGAAATGCTGGACACCGAGGTGCTTATCAAAGCTTGCAAGTGTTCTTGGTAAGCTAATACAGTGTGACAAGTTAACTTTCACCAAGGAAAGATTATCATATGCCCGGGGTGCTTGTTGAAGTTGATCTCCTTGCTGATCTTAGATCCTTCATCAATGTTATCCTGCCCAATAGAAACCCCCTCATCCATAGGGTTATCTATGAGACACTGCATAAATTTTGCAAACTTTGCAAAGTGCTTGGCCATTCCTCTGGAGCGTGTTCTAAAAGCAAGGAAGAGGCCAAATCAGTAAAGAATGCGGGTTCAACTAGTGTTGCTACCAAGAAAAATATCAAAGGCAGTGTCTTTACTCGACTCAACCCCTCTATTGATGATTTCCTTGTTGATACCTCGCCTGCTGCTGCTCCCCCGATTGAAGCCCCCCTGTTGATGCTCCTAAGCTTGATGCTCCCATTGTCCCTACTGAGGCTTGTGTAGCTTAGGATGAGCAGCAATGTTCTCAACCCAAAACTGTTTGTTCAGAAGAGTGGCAAACTGTTTGGAAAAGGAGAAATAACGATGGTAACAAGCAGAACTCATCAAAATCTTTGCCTGCTAAAAGTAACCAGCCTCCTCAACAGTATGTCTCTGCCAAGGGGAAAGCTCCTGCAATCTTAGTAGACATAACTGGCAGTAAGGCTCCTCATCGTCCAGTATCAGGTATGCTCACCAGGAGCTCGGTCCAAAGGAATTCCAATAGATTTTCTGGCAGTGGTAGAGTATCTCCCACCCTTTCTCATCTATAATTGTCTATTGCTGGAACGTGAGAGGGCTTAATATCCCTCTCAAGCAACATGAGGTTGTTGGCCTCATGAGGGGGAAAAAAGATTGATGTGTGTGGTCTCCTAGAGACTAAGTTGTCATCGGTAAAATTTGCATGCATGTATAAGTTATGTTTAAAGTCTTAGCAGTTTGTAAGCAATGTTGAAGCTACAATATATGCTCGAATAGTTGTCTTTTAGAACCCTAACACAGTGAAGGTTGAGATTCTTCACTTCTCTACACAAGGGGTACATGTTCAGATTACTAGCTTGGTTCACTAATAAAGCTTTACAGCCACCTTCATATACGGTTTTAACACTATTACTGCCAGGAGAGCTTTGTAGGAGGATTTAAGGAGATGGGGCACGGAATCACCATGGCTTCTTCTTAGTGATTTCAACTATATCCTCTCTCAAGATGATAAGCATAACGGGGAGCCAGTCTCTAACTATGAAATTTCAGATTTCAGGGAGTGTTGTTCTGATCTTGGGATTGCTGACTTGAACTCTACGGGTTGTTATTTTACATGGACAAATGGCACAGTGTGGATAAAAATTGATAAGGTTATGGTAAACACTCTATTGGTCCACTTTGCAGCAAATGCACCATGTCCACTTTGGTACCCCAAGAGCCTTTTCAGACCATTCACCAACTACCGTCCAGCTGGGATTTCGGGAATTTCATGGCAAACATAATTTTAAATTCTTCAACATATGGGTTACTTATCCTCAGTTCTTGGAAACCATCTCTTAGCATTGGTCTTTGGATATCTATGGGTCGCATATGTATATTCTCTGTAAAAAGCTCAAGCAGTTAAAAGGAGCCCTGAAGACTTTGAACAATCTTCATTTTAGTCATATTTCAGAGAGGGTAGCTAGAGCAGGAAAAGACCTGGATGATACTCAGCTTCTTCTGCAGAATGATAGGGATAATGGTCATCTCCTAGCACTTGAGAAGCAGTAGAGGTTGAACCTTGCTAATCTTAAATCAGCCGAGAAAATGTTCTTTGGCCAAAAGTTGAAATGTGCTTTCTTTAAAGACTGTGACAAAGGAACCAGATTCTTTCACTCTTTGATGAGCCATCGTCACATAAGACACCATATTCCTGTTATTATTCGTAATGATGGTATGCTCACTTCTTCGACTGAAGAGGTTGGTAGAGAGTTTGTCTCATACTATAAAGAGCTCCTGAGGACTTCCAAGCCTACTATCCCACCAAGAGCTAAGGTGGTTCATTGTGGCGCCTGCATTAACGCCGACTCTCATGACTTGCTTCTTACTCCAGTAACTGCTGATGATATCAAGCAAGTTCTTGTCATTATGAATGATGACAAAGCCTTAGAGCCGGATGGATATACCTCTACCTTCTTCAAAAAAGCTTGGAACATTGTTGGTGATGACTTTTGTTCAGCCGTTCAAGATTTCTTTGCCTCATGAGAGATTCTCAAGCAGCTTAATCATTCTATCATAGCCCTTGTTCCAAAATCAGCAAATGCAAATTTTGTTGCAGATTATAGACCTATTTCTTGATGTAACGTCACTTATAAAGTTATTTCCAAGATTCTAGCAGGGAGTCTGGCTCATGTGCTCAATGATATTATCAGCCCTTCTTAGAATGCTTTTCTTAGAGGGAGATTCATGGCAGATAATATTAACCTCATGCAAGAGCTCCTGAGGCGATATGGACATAAGCATGTATCCCATCGCTGCACCATCAAGATTGATTTCAAGAAAGCATTTGATTCGGTCTAATGGTTTTTTCTTCATGATCTCCTTCAGCTCTTGGGGTTACCTGCAAGGTTTGTTTATTTTGTCATGAAATATGTTGAGACTACCTCGTTTTCTATCTGCATCAATGGTAATCTCTTCGGTTTCTCCCAAGGTAAGTGTGGGGTTCGGCAAGGAGATCTATTATCTCCCTATCTCTTCATTATTTGCACGGAGTACTCCTCTAGATTACTAAAAATTAATACTCAGCATTCTGGCTCTCACTTTCATCCCAATACCAAGCTTTGAGAGTCAGCCATCTTGGATTCACTAATGATATTCTCCTACTCTGCCGTTGTGACATGGTCTCTGTTAGTATTATTCTTCATCGGCTTAATGTCTTTGGGGAGACATCTGGCCTGGTAATTAATGTAGCCAAATCTTTTATATTTTTTGCTAGTGTTTCGAGAGATATGAAGCAGGCCATTCTCAGCCTCTCTCAGTTCACAGAAGGAAGTTTTCCCTTCAAGTATCTAGGTGTCCCCCTCAGCCCTCACAGGCTTCTCGCCAGCCAATTCTTCCATCTCATTCACAAGTTAGAATTGGCTATTCAGAGTTGGATGGGAAAGCATCTCTTTTATGCTGGTCGGCTGGATTTAATTAAATCAATCATGTAGGGTATGATGCAGTTTTGGATTAGTATCTTTCTTATTCCAGCCATAACTATCAACAAGAGTACCAGTCTGTGTAGAAATTTCCTATAGACTGGGGAAGTGCATAGAAGTAAATATGCTCTTATTGCTTGGAAGCAGGTTTGTTTACCAAAAGATGAAGCTCTATGTGTAGGGTTGCTCTAGTGCAACAATTACTCTCAAACTGGCACTCTGGAATGGGGTTTTTTTACAGCCGGTGCATATGATTTCTTCATATATAAAGCCGAGCCTATCAAGTGGGCAAGTGTAGTTTGGGAGTAGTGGTCTCTCCCAAGACACGGCTTCTCCATATGGCTGGCAATGTTGGGCAAGCTGCGAACAAGAGACCGACTCCAGTTTCTCTCCTCTGATTCTATATGCCCTCTTTGTCAAAATGCTGATGAATCTTATGCTCATCTCTTCTTTAATTGTGATTGGTTGTCTTCTCTCTAGAGTAAGGCTAGATTTTGGCTCAAGCTTCATAGTAATATGCCTTCCAAAAACAGAGCCATTCGAGTCTTACACAACAACAAAAAAGGATTGCAGGCGAGAATGAGAAGAGTATCTCTTGCTATTCTTATGTATTTGATTTGGCAAGAAAGAAACAGGCGTATTTTGAATAACATTGCAAAATCAGTTGAGACTATCTTCAGGAAATTCCAGATATTATTCTACACCATCTTGTATTTCCATAAAAAAAAATCACCTAGCCTACAGTGTTGCTAGCTAAATGGATCCATCTTGCCTTTTGGTGTAACTTGGACGTGCATGGTTCTGCATGGTTTTCTCGTCCCTGCATTGATGAGCCTCTATTTCCTGTTTCTGGCTGGTAGGGTTTTTATTTATTTTGGGATGTTCCATTGACAGTGTCTCTTTCTTCTCTGCATAACTCATTGTTGACTCTCACATCCCTACATGGTTGAGCTCTGGAGTTGTAGGTGGCTGCATGGAGGCTTGGCCCTTATGTTGATTTTTGCTCCCTTGATTCTTCGGTGTGGGTTGGACGTGCATGGTCCCTTGTTTCTGCATGGGTGAGCTGTTGTCCACTGTTCTTGGCTGTTTATGATATAATTTATTTTGGTTGTTATTTGGATGGTCCTCCTCTCTGCACGGATGACTTGCGGTGTTGTGTCTTTACATGGATAGTTAGTGTTTTTCTCTGCATGGATGAGCTATGTTTGCATGGTTCCTCCATTTCTACATGGTAGAGCTGTTGACATTCGGTTGTTTCCTTTGTCGCGACTTGGCTGGCTGGTAGCTGGGTTGTCTTTGTCTCTACATGGATAATTTTTGTCTCTGCATAGAAGAGTCGACGCTTGCTACTGCTCCTTCGCTGGTGGTGGGTTTCTTGTCTGGCCGTTCCTCGGCTTTTGTATATCATTTTATTGGGTGATGGATTGTAATGCTTTCCAGTTGTCTTCCTATATGTTTCCTAAGGATCTTATCCCTTTTTCTGATCTTTTGTAATTAGTTTTTTCTTGTTTTGCTGTTTTCAGCTTTGTAACTTTTGATCTATAATATATTCTTACAATTGATCAAAAAAAAATCTAGCTTTGGTTTAATAGTAAACTTGTAATAAAAAAGATCTGCATAACTTAAATTAACAAAAAAATTTTTGTTAAATCTCTTTATACTCAACTTATAACTTATTAATAAAGACATCATTGATGACAATATCACTGTCATTATTATCCTATCATTATCAACATAATCATAATCAAAATAAATATCATAAATTGATGATTGATTCTGATCCACAAAATAAATAGAACAATCAAATATTTCAATTTCAATATCATATTCATGTCGATCAAGAGGTTGCCTCTTCTACTTATGCCTATAAAATGGACTCTCAAAACTGGTCATGGATCTGTGATCACTCTTCTTACAATCCTCCAGTTTTCTATTCTTCATCTCCATTAATTGATGAGATAATTCTTCAACTTATCTCTGCATGTTTATTATCTCCATTCGATGTGTTAATTTCTTAATTTGTCTTTGCATGTCTTTTATCACAAGTTTCTAAATGTTTGTTTCTTGAAAGAAAACCTCTTCTTCGTTGTCACACTGTAACAAGTACAAGACTCTCTAAAATTAAAAGGAAAAATAAAAGTAATGAAGTTGTCATCTAATAATTTTTAAAAAAAATGAGGAATCCTAAAATTGACACTAGTCTCTAAGATATAAAGTACAGGGTTAATTATGTCTAAGAGAAGATCAATGTTATCCAAACTGCATCCTTTCAAATGAAAGGTTACCTTTGCTGCATGTTTTACTAAATACATTATATGCCTAGTATTAACTGTATAAGTCTATTTCTAAGCTTATAGTGTTTACGCTACTCATTTTGAAAAAGAAGGTTGAAAATTCATCAAACAAATTGATGTCAAATCCTATATATAAAAAAAAGATTTCGTTGAATTTTGTCTAGAATGAAAAAATTTAATGTTAATCCCTAAAAAAGGGAGATTTTGCTAATTTGGGAATTGTAATGAAAATTTTGACTTTAAACCCTAAAAATAGAATATTTCATCAATTTAAGAATTTTAATGAAAATTTTAAAGTTAATCCCTAAGAATAAGAGATTTTGATGACTTTGGAATTTTAACAAGAAAGTTGATGTTAATCCCTAAAAATATGAGATTTATTCAATTTAAGAATTTTAATGGAATTTTAAAAAAGAATTTTGATGTTAATCTCTAAAATTAGAAGATTTTATCAATTGGGAATTTTAACAAAACATGTGACATTAATTTTTAAAAACAAATGATTTTCTTAATTTGAGGTTTTTAACATAATTCTGACATTAATCTCTAAAAACGGGAGAATTCATCAATTTGACAGTTTTTATGAAAATTTTTATATTAATCACTAAACATAGAAGATTTTATAGATTAAGAAATTTTAACGAATTTTTTTGTGTTAGTCCCTGAAAATTGAAGATTTTATTTATATAGAAAAACTTGGATGAAGATTTAACAACTAAGATTAATCTAAAGCACATAAACCTAATTAAGCTAATTTTCTAATTAAAAAACCTTAGATAAACATAAAATATTTCACGCCTCATATTATTCATTTATGCATTATTTAAGAAATCAAGAACATGTATATAGCATATAATTTTCTCATTTATTACAATCAAGGACATATAATATAAATTCCAATAAACTAAACAATATTGAAATTAAAACACAATCAAAATCAAAAGAATTGAACTTTAAATTTTCAAACATTTATTTGCATGTTAACATAACATCCCATGAATGAAATCCTCATATAAACATAATAATGTTATATCTCATTAACAAAACATGACTTCATGAATTGAAAACCCTAAAGACTATCATTATTAGGGTTCAAATGACATTTCACACCCGTTCAAATGACATTTCACACCCAACATTATCAGGGTATACTTAACCATTGTTCAAAAAGAAATAAAAATCTTCCTAACATGCTTTTCATAGAAAACACTAATAACTCACACTTGAAATGTGTCTACCAAAAACAACCAAGTTATTTCTTATCTTGTTAGTATTTGGTAGTAAAAAGAAAAAGAAACCCCTCAAAATTGACTCCAAATAACCCAACATAGTTCTAGATGGAGTATGAAAATCATAATTATCTTTTATGGCTTTTATAATAAGGATAACTTAAGATATCTTTATTTTTCATGATTATTAGCTCCCATTTCTAGGAATCAAGATTTTCTTCTTCATACAAGTATACAAACATGAACTAATAACTACATGCTTACAACTATGCTTCAAACTTCATCATACTTAAACAAAGTTCAACTTATTAGGTTTTTCCCTAGTATAAACCCATGATCATGGACTCCATCCTTTCATAACTTGTTAACCAGGACCATTTTAATGCATAACAATCAGAAAAAAAAAACAAGAAACAAGATATTTAACACAAATAAAGGTTAGAAATGCACATTATACTACTATGTGAGGTGGTGGTGTTGCCTCGAGTGTGCTTAGAAAGCAAATTGTTATTATTGTTTAGAGTAGTTGACTTTCAAGGAAGTCATAACCACTTTGGAATATAAAAGACACGCCCAAAGGTTGTTGGACCGAGAGTTGGTGCTATAAAATGATGTAGTTATTTCTACCAAATTATGGTTATCACTAGTATTGGAAGTTATTAATACTCCTTTGTGATGTTGTTGATGTTACCTAGGAATGTGGTGGTACTTCTTGGCTATCTCAAACTCAAAAAATAAGCCAAGAGCATTCATACTGCTAAGTCAAACTGAGGTTTCCATTACTATCGAAGGACCATCCTTGGTTAGAAAAAGATTTCTTCCAATGTTTCAAGTATTTTTCTCTTCTTTTTTTCTTTCTCTAATCTACTCCCTTTCACTTTATTATTTCTTTTATTCTCATTTTCTTTTTATTTCTTTTCTCCCTTTTCTCTTCTTTTTTCTTCTCTCTCAATTTCTTTCTTTTTCTTTGTGTTTATTCTTTTCCTTCTCTTCAGGTGGTCTACCTCTCTAAGAGGTTTACAATTTCTCAAATAAACCTAAAACTCAATCTAAACAAACTAGAAAACCTGGAAATAAAGAAAAAGTAATAAAAGTCCTACATAAAATAGAAAAAAATAAAATTATTAAGCATAATATTTATTTTTCTAAACTAAATAAGAAAAAATAAAAAAACAAATATTTTTTCCTAAAAAATCTTTTTGCATTAATAACATAATAAGAAATGAT
>Ga0325411_1008850_pt1 | contig 10839 bp, 5 predicted proteins | sample PopdelMetagenome_13_FD_206181 | JGI IMG/M metagenome (GOLD analysis project Ga0325411, IMG submission 206181) | Populus deltoides microbial communities from Bellville, Georgia, United States - Xylem-PdIQD-R4 | ecosystem: Host-associated > Plants > Phyllosphere > Stem > Wood/Secondary xylem...
AAATCATCAGCATAAGAACAACAGTCACAAAAAGCTAAACAGAAAGTGATTGTGGTGAGCTTTAATTTATACCGATGAGCTCTTCGACTAGCTCCATAAAGAATTCAAAGAGAATAACCGGCAGCTAGCGGTCTGATATCTGGCCTCGGCCTGTGCACAGCCTCCCTTTTACTCCTTTTGGAGAATACGATGCCAAAGCATGTTCCTTGCTGGAATTCACAGGTATCTAATATTTCTTGGATGCCTAACCAAATCAGAATTGAGACCTGCCATGACCTCCACACTGAAGAACCTCTTTACTCTTTTCCATTTTCAGCTTTTGTCTTCTCTCTTAGTGTTTTTTTCATTCTCACATTATCTAAAATACGGACTGCAGACTTCTTGAAGGGGCAAAGACTCTGTCATATATACGAGAAATGAAAGACAATTCTTGTTTTCACAACATAGAATTTAATTATTAGTTAAGACATAGTGTTTTTCGTGCATGTAGAGCTGCAAATCCTCTTCAATTATTCTCTTATTGTTTCAAGATTTCCATGCAAGTCTTTAGAACGTTTGAACCGCTATCCAAATCGTTTCTTTATGAATACAAGATCAGCCATGTCCCGAATATACAAGCTCGACAATCCTCCTAAATATTATTAATCACTGATCAATCTCGAGTCTACACTGCTCCTAAATTTGGCTTCGTTGTCGTTAGTGCATCCATGGCTCATTGTTTCTTGTCTCTCGAACCTGTACCTGAGAGTGTAATGGAGGTAGCTAAAGTCCTTCGAGGTAATCATCAAGGTTGCCTTTTCTTTGGAATTTGTATAAAATTCCAAGGTCATCCCATTAATTAATGGTGTGTCTTGGGTCACTGTCTATATGGCAACTGTGCCATTGCCGACTATGCTCCTTGCAATAATCTTTGCTTGACCTATCATTTCTTCAATGTGTTAATTTGTCTCAATCATCAAATTGTTACCATTTTAATTTTTTTCCCTTAAAATTTACTGAATTAAGGATCAATATTTAATCCAATCGTTAATTATCACCCAATTACTTTGTTAATTAAAGACATAAATAAATACTTTGCACAAAATTGAACTCACATAAAATATGAATGATGTGCTTACACATGATCAATAAAAAAAAAACAAATTATTTCACTCAAGTTCTAAAGTATGTATTTTTATTCTCAGATATTTGTCTTTTGATTTATTTGTTATGTAGAGCGGGTGAGAAATTCGTAATAATAAATAGATGGCCATGTTCGCCAGGCACCATCAAAGCCCCACCTTCTGATGGTGCCTTCCTCGGAAAATGGCAGGCCAAGTTTTTTCTTTTCTTTTCCAAAGTCTTCCTCTCCCGTTTTAACTATGTGCAGGGAAAAGATAGGGAGCACCCTGCTCTCCTAAGCCCTAGATAGCTCTGCTTTCACATGAATTAACGACATAATTAAGAAGAATATTAGATGCTTGCCAGGAGTATTTGTTAAGCATGTGTAGAGAATATCAACACTATCTTTCCTTACAAGTGGGGCATCAAGTCAAGGCTATGTGTCTGTAAATGGATCAACACGCTAGAGGTTTGGAATAATCGTTATGGATAACTCTAGTACTCCATTAATTTTATGAATAGAGATTGATCAGGGATGCTAATAGTAAGTCATTGGTTTCATACCTTCATGGTTTGACAAGCATTTGTCTTGCATTGTACGTAGTTTCTTTAATGTATTGGTTTCATACCTTCATGGTTTGACAAGCATTTGTCTTGCATTGTACGTAGTTTCTTTAATGTTGAAGTTGTCTAGGAACCAATTCAATTTAAAAATTTAAGTTATTAGATGAAGTTACAAGAAATAATTTATATTGTCATAACTCAATTCTGGGTTATTCTTCAAAATTTACTTTTTTTTTTAAACTAAAAATAAAATAAAGGCTGACAACGTGGAGAAAGTATGCCGGGGAATCAAGCTGTAATTTTTTGGAGGAAATTCAAGGCCTAATTGCACCCCGTTATGCCCAAAAATGGAGAAAAAAAATACAAATTCAAGGTCAAATTAAATGATTATTGGATGAATTTGCATAAAAATTAAGTCCAATGACATAATTAAATTTTTAATAGGTCAATTTGATTTAATCATGGGCCAAATTAAATTTTAATTATGTTTAAGAATTAATTTGGGTCCTATTCAAGGATTTAATTAAGTGTAAGGACTTAATTATACTTTAAATGGGTCAAATTAATTTTATTTGGGGCTTAATTGGTGAAAATTTAAGTTTAGGAGCCTACTTTAGGCTTATTGAGAATATTGGAATTTTAAGAGACCAAATTTAATTTTTACCAAGTTATTTGATTGAAATCATGGGCAAAATTGCAAGAAAATTGAAGTTTTGGGGTCAATTAGGAGATAAATTGAAGAAATTCGAGACCAAGAACCATATCGCAATGGGCGCGTAACTTCGGGGCTCCAATTGAAGTTCATCAGGGGTTTAATTGAAAAATTTTAGGGTCAATTAGAGGTTCAATGGAACGAAATTGAAAGCGGAAGGACTAAAATGAACTTTGGCCAAAATCAGAACTTTGGTACTGTTCGTCTTCTTCTTTATTTTTCAGGAAAAATTGCTCCAGTCACCTCCTTTGCAGGTGCATTTAATGCACCTAACGTCCACCAAATTTAACCAAACTTGTACGAAAATGATCCTCTGAAGTTCCTCTACAGTTCCATATCAATTGTTCACTTTGCATGACAATTAATCGGCGCCCACCTAAACATGCCTACTCAGACAGCTTTTTCTGCAGATTTTACAGTGCACCATGCCTATTTTGTGCCAACGGTTGGGATTCTTTCCAACCGAATCAAGGGCTGAAAATTTTTCTCCTGTGTAAACAAGATTGCCTTTTTCCACCGTCTATAAATAGAGGTGGATTTGATGGCTTGAGTGAGGAGAAAATCCGGTCCAAAGTCAGCCAAAAAACCAGTTTTTCTTCTGGTTTCTGCACATTTCTTCTTTCTTTCTCTCTCCACCGTGGTCTTCAGCCACCACCACCCTCATCACCGGTCTTCCCACCATCACCTTCATCACAGGAAGCCAACACAACCACCAGCCGACCTCCAAGAGCCACCGTCGGTCTCTCTCTCCTATCTGCAGCCTCTCCCGCGTGTTTTTTTCTTCTTTAATTTGCTTCCTCTGCCGCCGGCCACCATCTCTGTCACACACTCAGCCACCGTCCTCACGTCAGCCCCTCACCATTTCTACCACCAACCGGCCACCAAGCAGCCGCCGCGACTCTCTCCCTCTTCTCCTTCCAGCATTTCTCTCTCCTCTGCAACCTTTTCTTCTTCCTCACGTAGCCGACCCCAGCCTCCACCGCTGCAACCACCGGCAGCACACCGTCATCCTTGGCCAGACCACCACCACGCCAGGTTGTCCGCCCTCTCTCCCCTTCCCCTTCTTCTTCTTCTTCGTTGTCCCTGTTGCATGAACAGAGGACGTGAATTATAATTCACGTCCTACTGTTCATGCATGAATAGTGGCATCAATTATAATTCAAGTCCACTGTTTAATGGACTCTACCTATTTTTTTTAAATCCAAAAACTTTTAAAAAAATCATTTCAAAAAAATTGTGATTTCTCAAATATTGTTCTACTAATTTTTCATAATATCGGGTTGTATATTTACACTGTAAAATACAAATCCGGTATTAAAATACCCGGTTTTTCTTCGAAATATTTCAAAAAAAAATTTCAAAACATTTTCAAAAAGAAAAAATATTTTGTTGCATACGGCCAAATCCTAAAATTTTTCCAAGCATATTTTTCAAAAAAAACAAAAAAAAAATTGCATCTTTCTCATGTTTTGAAAATCCAAAAATGGATATAATAACCAGTTTATGATTATCCATTAAGATTTGGCCAACATGTCAAAAATCTTTTTCCAATCCTTTTTTAGGATCCAGATGTAGACTTTAATATTTGTGAGGTGTAAAATTACACGATAAAGTACATCCTCAAGTATTAAAGATACAAGGTGTAAAAATGCGATGCTAAAATTCAGACTTTAGAACGGTTAGGATTTAACCCGATAAGGTAGAGACTCTCTCATGAAGAGAAATCACACCAGGAGGCACAACAAAGAGCCTCCGCCGTCGCCAGACGACATTGCGTCGTCCCGCGACATATATTATTCTCTAACACATTTTTTTAAGTGAAAGTTATACAGGCTTGAAATTTACAAAGGTCAACATTACCTTGTACTTAACTTTTATCAAATAAATGAGGATGATGAGATTAGATCACGTAACTGCTTGGTTATTGAGAATCTGATACCATATTTAAAAACTAATTCAACCCAAAAAATTAAATTATTAAATAAATTTCTAAGATATAATCTATATTATTTTTTAACACATCCTCTTAAGTGAAAGTTATTTGAGCTTGAAATTTACAAAGATCCATACTACCTTGCACTTACTTTTTATCAAATAAATCAGGATAATAAGATTTAAACTCGTGATTGCTTGGTCATCAACGATATGATATCATGTCAAAACATCAATTTAATTCAAAAACTTAAACTATTAGATAAAATTTCAAGACATGATTTATATTATTCTATATTATATACTACCGTGCACAAATTCTGTCAATTATGAGAAAGGAGAAACTATAGTGAGTGATTCTCCATTGTGAAAGCTGAGTCAAACTATTAGCAGCTAGGTCTAAATTATTAGGAAGCATGCATGTATAGCAATTCTGAGAGAGAGTGAGTGCCGGAACTTATTGCATCTCCCTATCGTTTAATTTTGTAGCGGCCATCAAGTATTACAAGGGTCATGGATCCCTTACGACTACCAAACAAAAGAAAAAAAAACCTAGAAAAGCAATCAATAATATTATATTCTAATATTTTATGAGAAAAAGTGATCAATCCCGCAATCAATTATACCTGAAAGGAACTCCGAGTATACGCACCGACAATGTATCTTTAATCTCTAGAATAATCTCTGAACTTATTCGTTATGATTACAATTGTTTTTTTTTTTAGGTTTTTTATTAAAAAAAGAACTGATTGGGTTTATTACCGTATTTTATTTTATTTTATTAAAAATAACAATTTGCAACTGTACTTTGCTACTAATATCAATGGTGATGAGAAAAGAAAGTCAAAATTAATTCATTATATATTTGCAGATAAAAATAAACTCTAATCTACCTAAAAATTGCAATAAAAACTATAAGTATTGCATCCATAGTTTTCAGACTCGGCCCGGTCCGAGGCCCCTCCGGGTTTTAACCGGGTCACCGGGTCAGTAGGGTAAAAAAAAAATTTTAAATCAAAACGACATCGTTTTAGTAAAAGAAAAGTCAACGGGTTGCAACTGAGTTTTTGACCTGGTCTTACCGGGTCATACCGGCTTTTTTCTTATCCTATTTTTTCTTCAACCCGGCCCGGTTCTAGCCCCGGATCGACCCGCCAGACCGAGTTTTAAAACTATGATTGTAACCTAACAAGATGCTGTATTATGAGAAAAAGATCCTAGTTCTCTAGTAATTCACATATTACCATATTAAAATTAATTTAAAAATATATTCTTAAGTTATATACAATTGCGTGATATTAATGTTAGCTCAAAAGTCTTTAATCATTTGTGAATTATTTATTTTGATGATAACATCATATTATTGTATTTAATATGTATGTCAAAATACTATTGTTATAGGAATTATTCTATATCAAATTGAAGCTATGGACTCCTTGGATGCAAGCATGACAGGAGATTCTCAAGCTTAATTTTTATATAATCAAGTTTTTATATGATTTAATTTGACGACACAAAATGATTTTAATCATCCTAAAATATTTTATTGCTAAATTTCTATCCAAAAATACTCTAAGTGCACAAAATTTACATAGTGAAAATCATTTCATGAAAAATTATTTCTTCATATATTTTGGTATTTTTATTAAAAAGAAAAGCATTATACTTATTATGTACTTTTGTACTTTAATATATCTTAATATATAGTTACAGGGAAAAAAAATAGTATCACATTGGCTTCTACACTAATTGTTTATTATTAGATAAGGCAACAAACTTGTAATTTCAAGAGAAATGTGCTCAATACTTTTTTTATTCTTTCAACAACTCCTTTTCTCTTAAAATATTCAATATGTCTGTTTTTGACAATGGAAAAACTACTTGGTGGAGTAAAACATTCTTCTTTTACTTTATGGTTGTGAGTAATGACTAGTTTTGTTATTATTTTTTTATAAATACTCAATTGATTTTCATGTAAGATTTCTCTTACACTCCTACTTTTTTATAATCTTACATACTTGATGCTTTGAATTTCTCTTATTCTTAAAAGCTTTCATTCATCTTTGTATTCTCTTGAAAAACAAATCCTATATTACATCAAATCAATTTCTCACCTTTATGAATTAGATTATATTCTATAAAGACTTGAGTTAATCTATTGTGATCTTCTCATCTTGTAAGGAGTGATCTTTCTCTTGTGAAAGATAAACTAACTATGAAAATGTAAGTGATATTTTAACCATTTAGGTATATCATTTAGAAAAGAGCTAAAAAAAGGTTTACAATCTTGAGCCTTGAAAAGATTGTGTATAAGGTTTTCTAATTTTTAGCCTGTAAAAAGATTGCGTGATATGTTTGATTCTTAGCCCGCAAAAGAATTTGGTTTAATCTTGTGCTCGAAAACAAATTGGGTTAGGTTTGATTCTTAGCCTGTAAAAAGATTGAGTTTAATCTTGAGTCCGTAAAAAAATTATGTAATCAGTTTGGTTTTTACCGGTTATGTAGATCGTGTGTGATAGTGAATACTTGAATAGAAATTCAAGAAATGAAGTAAGTGATTGTATGAACTACTATAAAAATCAATTTGTTTATCTCTCTCTATCTCAATTTACTTGTGCATTTATTAATTATGAATTGTTTGTGATTGTTGAAATTGAAGAGAAAAATTACTTTTGAATATTGTTTGTGGTTTTCGGTATTCTTCAACTAATTGAGGAATTATTTCTAAAATGTCATAATCTTAAATAAAGTCCTAATTCACCCCCACTCAGGCTTTTTAAGTCTTTCAATTAAAGACATGTATATCCTTCGCAAAAGAAACATAGAAGAAGTCATTCTAAAATTGGAGTCATTTGTGAAGCTTAGAAGATCACTTGGTGTTTTCACTCAAGAAGATCTTGTTTAAATAAGAATCTCTCATAGCTAAACTAAATGCTTAAGAACATCGGTTTAAGAATTGGATTGTTAAGATATTAGTTGAAATACTAAGTTAGAATCCTTGATAAAAATAAAAATAAAAATAAAAATGTGTGTTTAGAATCCTTGTTTAACTAGTTAATTAGAATCCTTATTAAACTAGTATTTAGAATCTTTATTGGATTATAATAGTTTGATATTATAATCTCTCTATAAATATAAAGGCTTTGTATGTAGAATTTAACAGTTTTGAATATTAATGAATAAGAAAAAAGAGATTCAAATAAAAGAATTATCTCTAAAGTCTTTTTTTAGGCCTTGTACAAACTTTTCGATAATTGAAAAAGAATGAGAAAGACCCTTTACTAATGGAGTTCCTCAAATTAGTAGTACTATGATCTTTAGAAACCCTTTGAATAGCTTATGAAATCAAGCACAAACAAATTATTTACAAATTTGATGAAGTTGTGAAAAAATGTTATTTAAAATATTGGTTCTTTATGCTACGTCTTGGATTGATAAATTGATAGCTCCAACATATATATATTTGTCTAGCTTTGGTTGTTTATGGGAAAAAAAAGGTATTTTATGAGAACATGAGACACTTTGATACTTAAGTCAGTAGATATAGGTGAATAGAATAATATACAAGGAGAAAAAAAATTAAAAAAAATTACAAGAAATGTGTATCATATATATGCAAGATAGAACTTGTATAGCCTAACCTAGCTCTAGCTGGGAACGCTCTAGTTTTTATGTGGCTAGAATTTTTATGGCATGGTCTAGAATCTTTACATGATTGCATAAAGTTTGGCTATCTATGGCTATCTCTAGATGATCAATGATATGATTTTGATTTTGCCTAGTGATAGGTGTATTTATACACCCAGATCTTAGATTTTCTTCATGAAATATAGGATATATCATTGATAGAGAAATGATGTGTTATTATTAGCTAGCCATAGTGGATCGTTGATTGTTGTGTCATATCATGATTATTGTGTCACACATGCTATTGATAAAAATATTGGTGATGGATAGTGTCATTAGTGTAAAAAAAATATTCTTGTTCTACATAGAAAAGTTGTGTGAATAGAAAAAATTATTTGCATGAAATGTTTGTGGCTGGCTATTGAAATCCCAAAAGAAATATGTAGAAAGGTGTGTTTATATAATATTGAACAGACATGGATAGGTGTAGATGTTGGACTAAAATTCTAGTTATTTAGGTTGAAATTGAAATTTTAGCCTTTTAAGTTGGTATGGCTAGAAAAATTCCAGTCATTTGGGTGTATCACAAATAACTTTTTTTTCAAAAAAAAAAAAGAAAAAATTATATAATATCATAATCAATGCATATACGCCCTTTCATATGGTCTAGAAGTGTCCTTAATTTCAGCTTTCATGAAGCCATTATATACTTGGTCCAAGATCAAATTCTCATATTTTAGACTCAGTAATATCATTGGTGATGTTAATTTCTTCCCTGTGGAGCTTTTCCCCTACTATAACACTAATGTCTAGTAGGTTGGGAGTGGAAATTAAATATTACCAAAAGAAAAAAAATCACGCCTAAAGTGCTCGGTTTAGTTGAATGTTCACCTTGACGGCATATTGCAGTTCATAAATGCCCAACTCATTGCCCTACTCCAATAGTATTTGTGGTATTGTGATAATAAATGTTTTTTAAAATATTTTTTTTGAAATATATTAAAATAATATTATTTTTATTTTTTAAAAATTTATTTTTTAATATTAACATATCAAAACGATTGAAAAACACCTAAAAATACTAACTTTTAGCTGTAATTTCAGAAATTCTCTTGGAAGTGCCCACAAGCCTTTGAAACCAAAAATTAAAAAGAGAGTTGTAAGTGAGTCATGGCTTAATTTTTTTTCCCTTTTATTTTCAACAAATAGCTAATATTTTACATTGTTAAAGAACCATCTCAACCCAATAGTAATTGTTAAGTGAGATTTCAAGATATGATTTATATTATTTTCTAACACATTCTCTCAAGTGAAAATCTTTTGGGCTTGAAATTTACACAGATCCACATTACCTTCTGTTTAATTCTTATCAAATAAATGGAGATGGTGATATTCAAACTAGAGACCACTTAGTCATTAAGGCTCTGATACCATGTCAAAGAATCATCTTAACCGAATAATTTAAACTATTAAATGAGGTCTCATAATATGATTTATATTATTCTCTAACATGTATGAGTTTATAACCTAACATTGATAGGAACCAAGACAAATTCTCCTTTAATTTTTTTATAAAATATTAAAGCAAAGTGTTTTTGAAGATTAATCATGTTCTAGATGTTGTTTTTGATTTCTTCGGTGAGGAGGAAGACGAAATTACCATTCTTGAGTTATGATTTTTTTGAAGAAATTCATAGGTAAATTGTTTGAATTTTGAAGGAGGAAGGTTATAGAAGGAATTACAAAGATAAATTTGAACCGTCGACAAGTGAAGACATAGTTTGTGTCTTTTCAAGTCAAATAACGGTGAAGGAGAATTAATATTGTAATCATTAATTTTAAATCTTCAGTATATTAATAAATATTCCCTTAATTTCTCTTGATATAAAATAAAGCAATTGTTGACGCTAATATATATATATATATATATATATATATATATAGGCCACGTGTTTGCTATTGTCTTGATAGCGTTTAATAATTGTTTTATTATCAAGTGGACAGATAGCATATTAGAAAGAACAGAGATTTAGAGCCTTTTTAGTATTATATTAACAATTTCTTTTTAAATAATTTTTTATTTAAATAATAAATTTTTTATTTTTTAAAATTTATTTTTAATATCAACATATCTAAACTATAAAAAAATAATTTTAAATAAAAATTAAAAATTTTAAAAATGAGCAGCCAGCTGCACCTCTAAACATGCTTTTAAGATTGATATTTAAGATAGATAGGATTTGTTTGAAAGTAGTAAATTTCAGGGAAAGTGAATTCCGAAAAAGTATTTTCCGATGTTTGGTAGTGTAATGGAAAATAAGTTGGAAAATACTTTCCAGTATTTGGTTATGTCATGGAAAATGAGCTGGAAAATAACTTATTAATGTTTTATTTTTCTCAAGTTTATTAAAATAATGAGAAACAAATCTTACAAATTAAAAAGTTGAATGAGAATGAAATTGAAAAAAATATAATTTCATAAATTATCTCAAATAAAATAAATAATAATCAAAATAATAGAGATTAAATCTAAAAAATTAAAAAAAATAAAAGGTGAATAAATTAAAATAATAATAATTAACATTTCATAAATTATTTCTAATAAAATAAGTAACAATCAAAAGAATAAGGACCAAATTTGATAGATAAAAAATTTCAATAAAAAAATGATAAGGAAAAAACAAATAGCAATTATAAAAATAAGGACCAAAATTAATATAAAAATTAAATTTTAAGAGATGGAATTGAAAAATAAATATACAAAACAAATTATATATAGCAATTAAAAGTTTGAGGATCAAATTTAATATAATCAGCAAATAATGACATTTCTAAATTTTTCACAACTTCCGGAAAGTGTTTTCTGCCCAAATTTTTCAGGAAAACACTTTCCTGAAAACCAA
>Ga0325411_1008854_pt1 | contig 10837 bp, 7 predicted proteins | sample PopdelMetagenome_13_FD_206181 | JGI IMG/M metagenome (GOLD analysis project Ga0325411, IMG submission 206181) | Populus deltoides microbial communities from Bellville, Georgia, United States - Xylem-PdIQD-R4 | ecosystem: Host-associated > Plants > Phyllosphere > Stem > Wood/Secondary xylem...
AAGCTTGTAACTTAATTATAAGAAAAAATGGTCCTTTAATTTTCAAACCACCCTTTGATCAATTATCATCACTAGCTTAAAAATTATGTTAAGTTGTAAAATATCTTTCTGAACTTTGCCTAAACTAAATATATTTTCGTCAATTTTTTTCTAAACAATATGATTTTCTAAACACACGATGAAAAGATAAACTTGCCTACTAGATAACGTTGTATATGCTGCTTAAAAGATATGGATGTTGCCCATACACTGATTATATATAATAAGCATGAACCATCAACTTTTTTAAATAAAAAATTATTTTTTTAACTTAAAAAATATCAAAATACTCTTAATGAGCTTGGAAATTACAAAAAAAAATCTGTATGAAAGAACAAAAATGCTCCTAGATGCATGCATTGTTTTTTTGTCTTTTCTAAGGGTAAAATCGTGTTTTCAATGTATTTTAAAAAGCAAAAAACTATAAAAACTCTTCGTCAACAACTTTAAACTTTTTAACCCAAAAGGTAAATAAATAATTATAATTTTTTAAAGTTTGTAAATAGACTTAATAATCACTGGTTTTTTAGATTTTATTGATCTTGAGAGTAAATATATATTTTTACTGTGCGAAAAAAAAAAACAATACTCTCTTGAATAATTTTTAATAACCAATAAATCACTGAAAAAAACCAACTTGCTACCACCACTAAGATTCTTATTTTTTTATTTAAAAATAAAATAATAATTTTATTATAGCAATTCACACTAAACTTGCCACGTTGATATATATATATTTTGTGGCAATGATATGGTCCATCAAACGCGGTGGACCCATATACATCACCATATCAAAGGCCAGCTTCAATTCTCAGCTCAGATACAGAGCCTCAATAAGGCAATCAGTCTGTCCATTGGGCCCGACCCCATTTTTTCTTCTCATGCTCTCCTTCCAATTTTTTTTCTCCGCTGTATGACAGATGAGATTCGTATTTCATGGTACTTACCGTCTTTTCTCTGTCTTTTGTTGTCTCAACGTCTCTTTGTTTCTCTTAAGGACTTCCTTCCAATGTCTTTAATTTATTGGATCTGATTATGTTTTCTTTATCTTTCCCATATTTTAATATGTTATATTCAAACAATTTTTCTTTTTTATGATATGATTTTGATAAAAATCTAATCTTTTGATGTTTGTTCATTGAATTTTTCTTCGGCTTTACAAATAAATTTGACCAATACTTGAGACTTGAGAGAGAGTGTTGGGAATAATAACTTGTGGGTTAATTTAAAAACCAATCCAATTCCAATCATATTGTAATTGCAATTTTTCTCTTCTAAACTATCATGTATATACTGTGAGGAGTAAAGAAGCCCAGAGATAGTTCAGGTACAGGAGGAAGAGCAACCAGAGTCACGAATTATGACAATCATTAGTCGAGAAGGAGAAGAACTTGATATAATTAAAATAAAAATTGCATCAATCATAGATTCCAAGAAATAAAATTTGTACGTAATATTAACATTATGTTTCTATCAAAAACAGAAAGATAATAAATAGCAAAATTAACTAAAAGTCGTTGGATTTCCCTTTCTAATACTTCACGCTCAAGATGGTGATGCAAGGCTTGGTTGATGTTCACTTTCAAATTTATTGAGCTTGGCCTGCAATGAAAATCTGGGTTTGGTTCATACTTGAACATGTATGTTTGGTTGATGTTCAGTTTTGACCTGGCCAACTGCTTGCAGGAAAGATCAAATGCCACTGTCCAAAACTTTGAATGATCATCTAAGAATTGAACTACTGAAATAAACCCATAAACATCAGTATACAAACAAGTTGGAAAAACAATGAAATTAAAATATTATGTAGTTGTTATCATACAATTATAGAATGCTTGTAGACGTTCTTTCAATCTTGGGGCTCATCTTTGCTGTGTGCCTGTCTCATTACTGGGTGGCAGGGGAAAAATATGAAAAAAGTTGCTCAGTCAAAGGCTTTACTCTTTCGGAATAAAACTTTTGATAACTAAGAAAATCGATGAGCTTTTTCTAAAGTAGAGCATTAATTGTGGCCTTCTTTGTGTTTATGATTGTGTTAATTCTAAAAAACGAATCTGGTTTTCTCTATGATGATTTTTATGCTGTGCCATCTTCGAAGTCCCCATCTCCCTCCCTCCCTCCTCCTGGAACCAAGTGAAATTTCTAGTTCAAAAAACAGAAAAAAGAAGAAGAAGAAAAGACAATGTCTCCCTTATAAATAAGTTTCTGAAAACTTGTTAATCTCAAATAATGTCCAAGGTTTCGATCATGGCTGGTTTCCAAGGCTATATCATATTTTTCCTGATATGGCTCTTCCACCGAGCCCATTTGCCTTACCAATCATTGGACACCTCCATCTCCTTGCCCAAATACCTCACCAAGCTCTTCACAAGCTCTAAACCCGCTATAGACCGTTGATTCATATATTCCTTGGTTCTGTCCCTTGTGCTGTTGCCTTTACACCTGAAACTGCAAAAGAGTTCCTCAAAACTCACGAAACTTCTCTCTGCGATCGTCCTAAGCCAGCTGCTGTTGATTTCCTAACATATGGATCAACTGATTTCTCATTTGCCCCTTACGGACCTTATTGGAAGTTCGTGAAGAAAATTTGTATGACTGAACTTCTTGGAAGTCGAATGTTAGACCAGCTGCTTCCAGCTAGGCATGAAGAGATAGGGCAGTTTTTACAGTTCTTGCGAAAGAAAGCAAATGCAAGAGAGTCAATTAATGTTGGAAGTCAACTTATGAGGCTAACTGATAATGTTATATCGAGAATGACAATGAACCAAAGGTGTTCAGATAATGATGATGAAGCTGATGAGGTTAGGAAGTTGGTGCACGATGTAGCTGAGCTTACAGGAAAGTTCAATTTATCAGATTTTATTTGGTTTTGCAAGAACTTGGATCTGCAGGGATTTGGAAAAAGGCTGAAGGAAGTCCACAAAAAGTTCGATGCAATGATGGAAAGGATCATAAAGGAGCATGAAGAGGTGAGGAAGATGAAGAAAGAAACTGAGAAGGTGATTCAGGGAAGGATTTACTTGATATTTTGCTTGATATATCAGAAGATGATAGCTCAGAAATGAAACTGACCAGAGAAGAATCAAGCAATTCATCCTGGTAAAGTCTATCAGACACATAACTTTTATGATTCAACACAAGTCCCTAGTTAATTGGTTCAAACAAGCCTCGCTGCTTTGATTCAATGTTTTGATTGGAAAGTTCATGGTATCATAGACATGGAAGAGGGATCTGGTATAACACTTCCAAGGGCTCATCTATTAATTTGTGTCCCAGTGGCAAGACTCAATCCATTTTCATCATTCTGAGTGATAGTAACAGGATAAAATACATGGCTTCAAAGGAGATTTACAAAATTACTCGTGTCCGATTTCTTCTAGCCTTGTTGCTACCAATAATCAGATGTATGAAAGCGAATTATCTCTTCTCTTGTGATGACGGTCATGGGATAGCCAAAGGAAATCAAAATTTGGACAAAAATATGATGAATTGCTAGTGTTTTTTTATTTTTATTTTAACGTGGATGTTCGGATCAGTTTATTTGGATCTTAATTAATCTCATGGGTCCTAAAATTAACGATCATATAAGTCTACCGTGGTTCTAAAATTTATAAAATTTAAATTAATGATTTCTAGAAAATAAACATGGAGCCTGATTAATTGAACTACGCCTCTCAGAATTGCAGGTGTTTTTTTTCCTTTATAGTCATTGTTCATACATAAAATACTGTCTTATTCTTTTTATTTTATTTTTTAATTTTATTTGCTTGTTTCAAAAATATTAAGTTACTATCATTTTTTTAAAAAAATATGAACATAATCATCCTTCTAATATTTTTTTTAGCAAATCGAAACAATTATCCTTTAATTGATTAAGAAAGAAATTAGAAATAATTAATTGATTCGAGATTTTCAATTAATCAAAACTAGCTCTCCTCCTCCTCCTAATGAAATCCACGTTTGTCCAGCGTGTCGAGATAGGTATCCTGTTCATGTCCAACTGTAATGGTCCCATAAGTAAAGCTAGATTGTTTTACAAATAATCTATTTTAAGTTTGAACCTTATCCTCTCGTGTCTTTACCAGCCTTAAAAATTATAAACAAACAAAAATAAATAAATAGCTTAAATTTCTATTCTTATAATTAAACAAATTTTTAAGGCTACGTTTAATTATTGTCAAGACAGAGATAATAAAAATAAAATAAATAAAATAAAACATAAAGTAAAATTAGAATTGTATTTGATAATGGTATAAAAAACAAAATAATTATTTATATATCATGTTTGGTTGATAGTGAATAACATATATTAAAATATAAAAATATATATTTTATTTTTAATATAAATTATTATTAAACTTACAAGTTAAATAAAAATTACTTATTATTTTTTCTTATATTAATTTACATTAAAACCTAATAAAAACCCAAGTGAAACACTAATCTACTTTTTTAAAAAAAATAGCCAAAATAATATTGTTTTGATTATTTTATCAAAAACAATTGACATTAACCTTTTAGATCTGTGATCCGAGTCTTATTCCGAATCGAATCCCAAGTTAAATTTTAAAATTATAATAATAATTATTTTTATCTTTACATATCTTAAATAAATAAATTTAGAATTAAATTTTTTATAATGATATTTTAAAAATAAAATATAATAAAAAATTTAGTAATGCATATCTTTTGTTTTGAAATTTTTAAAATCCATTGCGAAATTGTTTCGCTAATATTTATTTTTATGTTTCTATCTCTGACCAAATTTATTTTTGCCTTATAACTTTCATCTATTTTATCCCAAAACAGAAATAAGACGCTACTTAAAACACTCGTGTATTTTTATTTTTTATTATATTTTTATATAGTATTTAATTATTCTATATATTATTTTATTAAGTTTTCCATCTAGATAAAATTATATTTTTAATTTTAAAATTGTTTTAAAATTAAATTAAGAATATAATATAAAAAAATTAAATCTCTCAAAATAATTTAAAAAATTTAAAGTTTCAAAATCACTATACCATCAAAATTTTATAAAATAAAGATTTTATTATTTTTTAAAAAATCAAAATTATATTCTTGTCGAGCTTAAGGGTATTTTTAAATAAAAAAATATGATTTTTTTTAAAATTTGAATAAAAAAAACTTAATAAAACGACGTATAAAAAAATAAATATTATAAAAAATATAACAAACATAAAAATATAAGAATAAATTGATCATATAGTCTAAAAAATAGAGTAAAAATAAAAAAAACACAAAATAAATTCGATGGAACGTCTACTACGTGGGACCCATATAGCCACATCCCCCACCATGTCATTGGCCGTCTTTATTTCTCTCTCGGCCCGTAGTTTGTCTCTCTCTCTCTCTCTCTCTCCCCCTCAACCTCTCCCCTCGATTATCTAACAAAAGTATCAATTAGGCAATCAGTCTGTTTTTTATCTTCTTACTCTCTTGCCTTCCCTTTTTTTTAGCCTCTCCTTATCAATGACAGTCGAGTCATTCATAGTACAGACTGTCTTATCTCTATCTTCTCTTGTATTAACATCACTTACATTGTCTTTCTGATTTGTTGGATCTGATTATGTTTCCTTTGTTTATTCTTTCCCATGTTTTAATTCGTTTTACCAGATCTAAATTTTGTTACACAATTTTTAATTTTTATGATTTTTTTTTATAAAAATCTAATATTTTTTTATGTTTGTTCATTGAGTTTTTTTTTCAGCTTTACATATTAACCAATACTTGAGAGATTGTTGTGCGTAATAACTCGTGGGACTGTTTTTAATCAATCCAGCTCTAATTACATTGTAACCTCAATATTTCTCTTCAAAATTATCATATACTGTGAAAAATATTTTCTGGGTTTCTTTTAAATTAATTCAATTTCTCATAAAGTTCATTCCTTTTCAGTGATTGCAATTCTGGGTTTCTCTCAAAAAATGGTAACAGTCAATATAGGAATGCTTCATTATGTGATAGACCATATTTATGGAGCATTTATGCACAGAACCAAAATAAGCCCACCATTCTTTTCTAGAGGATGGGGTGGTTCAAAGCTTGAGCTTTTAGAGAGAATGATTAAGGACTTATTCCCTGAAGTTGAAGGCCAAAATTGGCCTCCAACTTTGATACAACCTATTTGGAGAACAGTTTGGGAAACCAGAACTACTTGTTTAAGAGAAGGGGTTTTTAGGACTACTTGTGATGAGCAATTGATTAGTGCGTTGCCTCCTGAGAGTCACACTGCAAGGGTTGCTTTTCTTGCACCCAAATGTGTCCCGCCACAGAAGACGGCCTGTGTGGTTCATCTTGCAGGTAACACGGTGTATCTTTAGCTCTGCTTGAATTTGAATAGTAGCTATAGTTCTAGATTAATTTTTTTAATTATAATTTGTGAGTGTTTGTACAGAAGTTTAGATGATATTTTATGTTGATTGGAGAAATTGTGAATTAAATGTTTTTCTTTGGTTCACGGATTGTCGTAGAAGTAGGTTAAATGCTTGTTTGATAGTTTTCAATCCAGTTTAATACATGTCGAAATGTTAGGGTGATTGCAAAGTGAGTATGGGGTTGCCTCTGTTGGCAGTGTGATGAATACGTGCAACCTCATTTCTGCCTTAATTTGATGGTTACTATGGACTAGATTCTAAACCTTCATTTTGCAGGCACTGGGGACCATACATTTGATCGTAGATTGCGTCTTGGTGGACCATTATTGAAGCAAAATATTGCTTCCATGGTGCTAGAGAGGTTAGAGTTAATCTTGACTTATTAGTCAATCTAGTAGGTGAAATCTCTTTGATTGTATCGTGTATACTACAAGTGCTGGATTTGATTTGAAAATACAATTTGCAGCCCTTTTTATGGACGGAGACGACCCATGCTGCAGCGCGGTGCAAAGCTGTTGTGTGTTAGTGACTTGCTTTTATTAGGTAGAGCAACCATTGAAGAGACACGCAGTCTCTTACATTGGTTAGACTCTGAGGGAGGGTTTGGAAAGATGGGTGTTTGTGGACTTAGCATGGGTAAGAACACTTTGGTTTTAAAATTCTAGGTTGCACTTACCTTTCCTGGTGCCATTCAAAAGTAGACTGATTGAGTTTCTTAAAATCAACATGCTAGTTCAGAGTTCCGAAGAACATCAAACAATGTCCAAGATTTTGGTCCATTTTCCTCTTAAAAATCTTGATGCTCTTATTGAATCTAGGAGGAGTACATGCTGCAATGGTTGGATCACTGCATCCCACACCTGTTGCAACCCTTCCTTTTCTCTCTCCACACTCTGCTGTTGTGGCATTCTGTGATGGGATACTAAGGTATGGCACTGCCTGGGAGGCACTGAGAGAGGATCTTGCGGTGCAAAAGACTGTGATGACTCTTGAGGAGGTTAGACAACGGATGCGAAATGTGCTGTCTCTCACGGATGTCACGCGCTTTCCAATTCCCAAAAATCCCAATGCTGTAATATTTGTTGCTGCCACTGTAAGTATCATATATCTGTATCACCAGATGATGCTATTTTAAGAAAATGTGAGGAATTTGTGATTAATTTCTCCTTCAGTCAACCATTACTATATTTCTAGATGGGTTGGTATCAATTTCTCCACTTAGCATCAACATGTTTATCAAGTCTATGTTTTTTCCATTAAAATTGCAAGTTACCATGCCAATATATGCTAGTTTGGACAGCCAAACAGGTAATGCGAACATTGAACCTACTGATAAGCACTAAGACTATTTAGCAAATTAGTCCCCATGGGCTCTAGGAATTATTGTTACCTGGATATACATGCATTATGCCATTTTCATTTTAGGCTGCTTCTACTGTTTACAGTTTTCAAATTCCTTCATCCAATCTAATATTAGTTCATATCTTAATCAACTGTAATTGTGTTTTTAGGATGATGGTTACATACCAAAACATTCTGTTTTAGAGCTTCAAAAGGCTTGGCCAGGTTCAGAGGTGAGATGGGTTACTGGAGGACATGTCTCGTCCTTCCTTCTACACAATGATGAATTTCGAAGAGCAATTGTTGATGGGCTTAACAGATTAGAGTGGAAGGAGCCTCCTTTGTGAAATGGATCACATATGAAGAAGGCAACAATTGTTCTCTTTGGTTATATTCTTCTCCCAGTAATTCTTGCTAAACTTGTACAATGTTTTACATCTGATTTTTAGGAGCTCCCTTCAGATAGAAGGAAAAATGGGGTGTTTTTTGAATTTTTTGTTCTCTTGACTGTAAAAGGAACACCACTGATTGAGGGTATAATGTATTTGACTTAATTGGAATTAACAATAAAAAATCTGAAATAATCATGAAAGGTCTTTCTGTTTTTTGGTTGTGGAGTTCTGATTATGTTCAGCTACAAAATTAGTGGCTACTGCTATCGATGCTTCGCAAACTTGAAGTGTGCATTTTCAATCCCAGCGCTTGCATGTTTAGGAAAGCGTTAAATACACGTCATGAAAAAAACATGGCATCAATATGGACACGCAGTTTTTGAGTCTATATACTCCAGGTTCCAGGATTTTGTTTAGTTTATCTGGAGCTTGCTCTGCAGGCTGAAATCAGAAAGAACTAATCCTACCTGGAGTACTTCACGTAGAACCTGCTCTTATAAATCAGGCATCATGTCATGAACTCAAATGCACATTCTGACTAAACAAGGTTGTCTAAAGATGGTGGGAAATAAGAACTCGCAATCATCAGCATTTTTGAAGTTGAGAGACTCAGGGTAGAAAGAAGTGGGGAAGCGGAAAATCCCTAGCTATGAGAAGTTCGTCTGATATTATCAATATTACATGGTAGTTTCAACAGAAAACATTGGCATTTTGAAGCTTTGGTTGTTGAAGAATTGGGGAAGAATTGGGGAAGGAGCAGTTAGAATGTTTGGCAATCTCCCCTATCTCAACAGAATCATAAAAAGGAAATGTCAGTTTACAAACACTGGCTTGCCCCATGTCTCCAAGGCCTGTATTGGTTTATTGAGTGGATAATTGTAAAGTGGAGAAACGAAAGAAAAAGATACATATTTTCCTCTCATACCACTTCAAGGTACATTTAAATGGCAAATCCATGCTCAGGGGAAATGCTTTTCCAGCCAACGCCTACTTGCAGCTTTCCAGTGGAGTGCCGCACAAGCACCTGTTATGGAAATATGCTGTGTAATCTAAGCCCGGCAACTTACCACCTTGGGGTATTATCAGACCGCAAAGCCTGTTGTAACTCACGTTCAAGGACAGGAAACTTAACTCAGTCATCTGAGTAGGAATGCTTCCGAAAATCTCGTTGTGGTTAATATCCAAATATGTCAAGGTGGTTGGAAACACCACCTTTGAAAAATTAAACTCCAGCAAATTCCTTTAGAGATCCACACTTTGAGTAGTTTTGTTTGGACCAAAAAACATGGAAGCATCACCTTCAAGTTTGTTGCGCGAGAAATCAACCAAAAGAAAGTTTCTGTTGTCTAGTGAAGCGGGGATTTTACCAGAAATTAAGTTGGTTATGAGACAGGGAAATACCCGGTACTCTGCCTACAAAGTTGCCAAATGATTCTGTGATTGGACCAGTAAGCGTGTTCCTGTCCAAACCAAGAATATCAATTTCTGGCAGTAAAGCGAGTCAGCTTGGTATTGATCCTGAAAGGCTGTTGAAAGACAGGTCCAATACTCTCAGATTCTTGAGGTTACTAAAAGAGTCAGGTACTGGGCCAGTGAGGTTGAGGCGGCTAAGCGTGAGTGAAATGAGGTGTATGAGCTTGGAAATGGAGGTTGGTACGGGGCCGGTAATATTTGTCAACTTGTGGAACTCAAGGGTTTTGAGATAGGGCAAGTCCCGGACTTCAGCAGGGATTTCACCAGAAAGGTTGCCAGAAAAAATTCTTAGGGAAACTACGCGGTTGGTGGTGGGGTCACACTCCACCTGGTTCCAAGCTGTGCAGCAGTCAGTGCCTGGCAGCCATGTGGCTAGGTGGTAAGTATCACCAAAATGTTTTTTAATTTGGAGGAGAACTTTTTTATCACGGGAATTGCAAAGTTCTTCTGAAAGGGAGAGCGAAAGAAGATTGAAAATAAGTAGGGAAATGAAGAGGGTTTTCATGTTTGGGATTGTGAGAAATGATATGCTAGCGTTTCTGTTTATAGGGATAGAGGTGCCATGTGAGCCATTATTGAGAGCTCAACTTGACGTCATCTTTTGACTTGGGTGTTCAGGAAACAGATCGAGTAAAGAGTGCAGCAGCCATCAAGCTGCCAAAGGAATAATTTTTGCTTGGATTTTACCTATCCGTCCATGGATGGCCTAGGGATTGAAGACACTGAAAAGGTGTTTTGGTATCTGGCTTCCCTCGTTAATGTTTCGAAAGTGAGGAAACTTTTAGACAGAATAATAAAGCTATAGAAAAGTGCTATGGTGGTGGAGTGGGAATTTTTTTTTTATGAACAGATGTGAATGGATATTGCTGTGTCGGTTTGCCACTTTACACGGCTATATTCAGCAGACTTGGAATGGTCAACTGGTCAATTATGATGGCCTCGTTTTTTTTTTTTTTTTATCTCATACGAGCTGGATCTCAAATTCTAGATATTTGTTAAATGGAAGAGTTGAACAGACCAAAACTGCCCTGCTCCAGTAAGGATGTGTTGAGGAGACACAGTTCTTGCAGCATGCCATGCAACCAGTTGTCGATACGAGTTCCGGTACTTCATTAGTTAGCCATTTTGGCCGTAGATTCCAGACAATATGAGAAGATTTTGAAGTTGATGATCTCAGAGAACGTTCCAGCT
>Ga0325411_1008855_pt1 | contig 10837 bp, 5 predicted proteins | sample PopdelMetagenome_13_FD_206181 | JGI IMG/M metagenome (GOLD analysis project Ga0325411, IMG submission 206181) | Populus deltoides microbial communities from Bellville, Georgia, United States - Xylem-PdIQD-R4 | ecosystem: Host-associated > Plants > Phyllosphere > Stem > Wood/Secondary xylem...
ACTTAAACAATTATTTTGTTTTTTTTTTTTTATATTTTTTTTCATAATTTTATATATATATATATATATATATATATATATATATATATATATATATATATATATATCAACTATTTTATTTTTTTATTGAATACTAAATAATAGTAAGATAATTAATATTCATACGAATATCTGAAACTCAATGAATAATTAGATTTTTTACTTGATATGTAATAAATATGATATGTATATTAAAAAATTCAACCCACCAGTACCCCCTCTTGAGTTAGGATGTGTTTGGGATTGTGATAGTGATGACAATTCAAAGTGTTTTTCACTTATAAATGCATCAAGATAAAAAAAAATTATTTTTTAAAAATTATTTTTGATATTATTATATTAAAATAATCTAAAAATATAAAAAAAAAATTCATTTTAAACAAAAAAAAAATAAAATCTAAAGAAACGTCATTGGATTTCCAAACACACTGTAATGGGTACATAAAAAGCACCTTGCTAAAAAATTCTATAAATCAGTAGAGGAATTAATGGACCACGCCTAACCAATAATTATGGAGTAGAGGAGGTAGATGATACAAGTCAATATATATATATATATATCGTTTAATATATGATTATTAATGTGGACGTCGTTTACATTATCTATCTGCTAACATTAATGTGGTGATTTCATAGATTCTCAAGAATTCAATATATATATATGTGGTGATTTCTGATTGTCCATATGTTAAAACGATACTTAATTCATTCCATTGTACAAAGAGGAACCATGTAATTAATATCTGTAGCCGTCCCAGCTCCCAGAATATGTACTTAGTCAAACAATTAATAACTTCTTATTTCAAGTTATATTATATTACAGAATATACCAAAAGGCATGGCTTAATTAACTTGGATTTGCACGGTTAACACGCACGTATAATAATATTGTGGACTTACTGTTATTTTTTTAATAATTTATTTTGTTCCTCAAATTTTTATTTTGTGTGGTTTGATCTTAATTGAATGTCAATTGCTTTTAATTTCTTAATTAATGGTAAAATTGAAATATGAGTGACCAAAATGAAAAGGACATCAAACATGGATGGTATATCAAAGATTGTATAACAAATACACTTAAGTCCTCGATCTTTCAAAATAATATAATTTATACAATTTAGATCCCTTTAAATTTTAAAAAAATCAGTTTTGGTATACAAGTTGATTTGTTTTATTTTTCAATCACTAGTTAGAGAAGGGAGAGAGGGGGAGTTGTCAAATTCCGGCAATGAGAGAAAAAGTCACTGTTCACTCAATTTTCAACAATCAAAATTGGATTTTTTTATGCCCACAAGTTCTATGAGATAAGAGGTGTTTCATGGTAATTGTTTGAAGCCTCAATATATATCGCATAAAAAACCATATCAAAACTAATAAAGCCAAAGCTAACCCAGTTTGATTTCGGTTTTTTTGGCTATTTATTGGGTATTTGGAGTTGATAAAATTGTTTATGGGTGTTATAAGGGTAATGGTAAAGTGTTTTTGGGTTGAAATGGCTTAAAATTGGGTTTTTTTTTACCAAAAGAGTCACTGCCTTGATTTTTCAGCCACCATTGTGGTGGTTGGAATCTAGCCGGCAACTAGTTGCTTGCTTATTTTTTTACAAAAAAAGATGTCCTCCCCTTTAAAAATAAAAATAAAAATAAAAAATAAGCCCAGGTCCACCAACACTCCTAGGTCAGGCATATAAGGTTATAAACCCGCGAGTCTGGGCTCTTTTGACTTTTTTCTAAATTGGATATAAATTTAAAGGGAAAAATTTATTGAACCCGGTTGACTTCATGGTCCAAGTTACAAGTTTAACAAGTAAAGCCACAATACCCAGGCTATTATTATTTTCTTATATCACTTTTTTTTAACTAAAATCTTTTTTACAATATTTTTTAATTTATGTTTCAATTAATATCCCTTATTTGTGATTTTTTTCCATATTTAACCTTTTTTTGTTAGAGATTGTTTTTTGACGGTGTTGTGCATATTTAATTTTTAAAAATATTATTCTAATTTATCTATAATTTTTTTTTTTGTTTTTGTATACAAGAACTTTATTTTTCAAAATAAAAAATATTTATTTTTAGATAATATTTTTAATATGTGAAATCTTGCATAATAGTTTTCACTTTTATTTTATTTAATCAATTTAATATGTGTATCTATTTTTAATATAATTTGATTAAATAAAAAATAATTTTAATAAACAATTCAGTAAACACAACCGAGTAAATGTCCTATCTTGCAAGATTATTTATTTTGATCTATATTTGTCTCTTGATTTTTATAGTATTATATTTAGTTATCGTTAATAAAATTTCTCGTTTATTAACACAGATAATTATCGATTTATTTGATTACATATATACATAAATTTTTCAATTTACATTTAACACTTTTTTATATATAAAAACACATTTAAAAAACCTGTATGTATAATTTTTTTATAAAAAAAATATTTAACCAGCGGCTAATCACGGGTCAAATAGATAGTATACTCTAATTCTCATTGTTCTACTTTTCGGATTTGGTTTATTTGAAATGGATGATGATGAGTCGGATAACAAGAGATTATTGGTGTCTTCGAAATTAGTATACTCTAATTCTCAAGTGTTGACAGAATATTAGATTGGTTTTCTAGTATTTGATTATTTATCTTGACCTAATGACTTGGATAGTGAAAAAAAAATCACATATTGAAGTCGGGTTTCACAATTAAGTTATTTTAATTTTTTTTTATTTAAAATAAGTAGGATTAGTCTCTCTAGTTTCTAGTAATATAATGTGTATTGTGCAAAACAATCTAAATTATTAATTTCAAAAACATGATGTATCATGTCATTTGTAAGTAAAGGGAGCAATATCTCAAAACAATATGAAAAGTAACATCAAGTAGTAGGGAATAATTGCTTTTGTTCAACGTAAAGTAGTTCCTGAATTATGTTTTTGAAGTTTTGTAATATTATAAAAAAAAATTAAAAAATAATTTATAGTGTTTGATTATATTATATAATATAAGTTGGAAAATAACTTATTAATATTTTATTTATTTCAAATTTATTAAAAGAAACGAGATTTAAAGGAACGAAGATCAAATCTAACAGATGAAAAGATTGAAAAATAATGAAATTAAAAAAAAATTTATAAATTATTTGAAATATTTGAAAGGGAGTAAAGTAATTTTTTTAAAAAAAAGTATTTTTCTAAAAATAAACGAGGCATAAAATTCTAAATTTTACCTAATTCCTCTGGTCAGTATAAAAAGGGAATTAGGGATCGAAGCCCTTTCTCCAAGGGTTAGCACTCGCACCACCCCACGTACGTTATGTCAAAACCATTAAAGCCTCACAAGCCAGCTGAGAGACAGTGGGTTCGATAAAAAGCTTCTTGCTAGAGCTAGCCCAACTCATAATGGTTTGGCTCAACTTCTTGGGACTGGTTTTCGTTGGATTGACATCTTCATTATTCTTTAAATACCAGGCTAACAAAGAATGATTCTGCCTTTATAAATTATTGAAACTTGAAAGCCTAAATGGCTATCTACACAATTTTTCAAAACTAGCTGGTCCCTGATGCCTTCAAACAAAGCAAAAGGACTGGACTTGTATGTATAACCTTCTACCAGTCTAATAGACCAAAATCAAAACTACAAAAGAGATTGATTTCTACAAGGTTTATTTTTAACAAGGACTGGACTTTTGGCTTTATTTTTATGCACTATTTTTTTCTGCTTCCAATTCATGCCAGGTTCAATTTTCATACTCACTCCATTTCGAATTGTTACACATATAGGCGATGATGGTAGTTTTGTAGATTTTATTTGCAACCTGGAGCAAAACCTAAACTCGGATTTAGAGATACAAACGAGGCTTTGACTGGATTGATTGTTGGCAAACTTGTCAAAAAAAAAAAGTGTTGGGTTTCCGAAACACATATATGCAACAGAAACTGTAAATTTAAAAATATTTCAGGAGTCTCAAGGATCTTGTTAGACAAATCATATGTCGTTTTGGGTTTTTGCGAAGATTATCTGAAGATCAAATGTTTTTTTTTACTTTAAATATTTGCTTCAAAGTTGGGTTATCACAAACTACAAGTTATCAAATGGTTGGCCTCTAACGGTAATCCACACAAACCACCAATGAAAAATCTCCTAAACCCTTTTAGGATAGAGGGATTGTTATACCTTAAAGTGCTAACTCTTTTCTTTTGTGTTTTAGGTGTTTATGTATTGTACTCTACTCATCCTTAGGAAATAAGAGGTATAGCTTTCTATTTGGATAAACCTAAAAACTCTATAAATGATAAAATATCAATTTGACCCTTAAATAATAGTACATATATTATTTTAGGCTAATTTTATAAATTTATTCATTCAAGTCCTTACTTGATTGTTTTTAGGTCTAAAATTATAATCCCATATATTAATTACATTCTAGTTCTTAATTTATAAAATTTATTTACAATGAAGTCACACTTGATTAATTATGTCATTTTATTTTCTGACTAATGGTTTTTATGTGTGTGACCCATTAGGTTCTCTAATAAGTTGACCCAGATATAAATCATAATCCTAAATAAAATAGGATTTAAAAAATTAATTTATTATCAATTCAACAATTGATTGATTTCTATTTAAAGATCAAGTACAATGTCTAACAACATGTCATGATCCCACAAATATTAATTAGAAAATTCATAAGTGGTTTGACTCAACCTTTCAATGACTAGTTTCTCAATGTAATTATTATTCTTTCATCAACAATGTTTTGATTTAGACATTATAGCATAGAGTGTGTCTACTATGTCAAATCATATTTGTTCTTAACACCATAGTCATTGATTCTTTAAATAAGATTTGAAACCCTTTTCAAATTTCATTCAACCTTGTGCAAGGATTTACAATCAATACTATTTAAGAACATGTGAAACATTTTTCTCAATTCACTTAGGGTGATGAATCCTCTCTTAATTGCATAAATATTTAAGTTTGATAGGCAATTAGAGACTTGATTAAAGAAATTTAAAACCAATGACCAAACTGTAAATGGCACGAGACTTTAAGAACTAAAATCAGAGGTCAAATTAAAGACAAATGAATGTTTGATGGTCAATTGAGGGTAAATTTGTATAAATCATGAACGAAGGACAGAATTGGAAAAGGCACTGAACTTTGGGGCTGACAATTAAGTTTGACAAGAGTAGAATTCATGAAATTAAAAGTTAGGAGGCATTTACGAGTGTAATTAAAAAAAATTAGAAGAACAAGGATTGAATTGAAGTTTTCCAAGTCCTAAATTAAAAGCCCTAATTTTTAGGGTTTAAGCTAGACGACGCGTCACTTATATTTAATGAATAGATTGAATGACGCATCGTTTGACCACTATTCATCTTTTTATTTGGCAGTTTTGGCTGATTGAGTTAGCACCTTCAAACGAATGAATGTGAAACTACAAAACTCCAAATAGAGTAAGGTTAAATCCAAACAAAAGGTGTGCACCCCTCCATCAACTGTAAATGGTCTCCAACGATAATGACATCGGAGTTGTTCAACGAGGCTTCAAAGCTACTCAACTCAGTCAGTTATGATTGTGATACCCACTATGCAAAAACCATTTATGTTCACACTTCAAAACTTATCAAAGGGTTCTTATCAAGGGCTAAAAACCTTTCTCTCAAGATTAAAAGGTTAGAAATAACTCATTTCCCTCTAGATTTAGCAAAACCATTATGAACCCCTAAAAAACAAAACCACAATTGCAAAAGCAACCTAGTACAGAGCTTCCAGTTGTTAAGCTTTGTCCAAAACCCTCTCATTTTGATCAAAGGCCAGAGCATTGATCAATCATGATCAATATTTGATTGAACTAAAAAACAAAACCTAGTAAAACCCAATAAATACTCCCTGAAAAATAAAAAAGGAGGAATGAGAAGAAAAAAAAAGGAGAAAATGCATATCCTTGGAGTTCATTAGTAATCAAGTTTATGGCTTGACATCTAGAAGCTAAAAGGATAAGTTAAAGGTTGAGCAAAAGTTGTTTTTTTAGGAAGAAGGAAGTAACCATTCTAAGCTTTAAGCAGGTATAATCGACCACTAACCTAGTAAGTGATGTTTATGAGACACACCTCTAGCTTGTTTTACATGTTTAATGATATTTTTAAGATTCTTTTAATGTTATAATATTTTTAGTTTTAGTTTCAGTTAATATGTAAAAGTGTTGTTTAATCTTGCTTTGAGTTGTTGTTAGTGTTACTGGATACCAAGACAATATATTTGTGACTTCATTTGATAAAATAATATAGTTTTGGAATCTGCCAAAATTAGCAGTAGGTGTTTGATATCTTTTTAGGGCTTGTTGATGCATGTTCCTAGTTTTTGGGTCTTGCTTGAGTCTTTGAAGTGTTAAAGTGTCAATTTTGAATCCGACATTACTGAATCTGCTTGTTGTTTAGCATTGGTAATTTTAAAGTTAGAATCTCATATATGTTCCCTATAATTTGTTGTTTTTGTTGTTTGTTTTGAGTCAAATGTATGTAACTATGGCAATTTGGTTTGTGTGAACAAAAAAAGATTAGTTTAAAGGCCTAAAAGGCTGGTTCTAGGTTTGACAGTAGGCTGAGAAATTCTCTAGGTTTTAGGGTTCGGGTTCTTAATGTTTTTCTTAAGAGCGTTGCCTTGGCTCTATGATTTGGGCTAATTTTGGTACATTTCCTTACACTAAACACTTTGGGAAACTTGATTAGTCAATAATCTAGAGTTAATTTGCCTCAATAACCTTTTTTTATGAGTTTTAATCTTAGGATTTTGGTTTTGGTATTGAAACCTATTTTGGCCAAATCGCTTTATTGAGTGATAATCATTGATTTTTTTGGCTTGATTATGATTCAATGATTGATTTCCAACATATCTATGTCCTTGGATTGTTCATATCAGGTCTAGTTTAAGAGTCACGTTGTTGAGTTCACTTTGAATGTTCTTCATGATCTTCTCAAGGTCGTTGCTTTAGCTATGTGATTTTAACCAGTTTTGTTTCATTTATTTACATCTTCATCTTCACATGACATCATTAACCAATAATCTATAGTTCTTTTGCATTTATAACTTATTTCAGTGTTTTAATATTAGGATTTTGGTTCTGGAATGAAATCTTTTGTGATCAAATTGTGAAGATTTAATGATAATCAAAGTGAATGAACTCTTAATTCTTGATCCTTGAATGATTTCCAACCTTTTTGTGTTTTTTATTTCATGAAATCTGATCTAGATTAGAGTTCATGCTGCTAGAATTGGTTTGAATGTTCATCAGTATTCTTCGTATTCTTTGTTTTTTATGGGTTTTGATTTGTTTTGACAAAAAAAATTGAATTTTTGTGTATTTGCAAGTTCGATTCGTTGTGGGTTCTGGTTTGGGTTCTAATTTGTTTTTTGAATCAAACCAATGATCTTTGGTTCAGTTTATGGTTGAACCAAAGGTTTCAGGTCAACTTGATAGAGTCAAAGTCAAGTCAAATGTCAAGGCCCTGTTTGGTTTGCAATTTTTTTGATAAAAAGAATTTTGCCTTAAGGCATATTTGGCAAACAAGCTTGTAAGCCTGTTTTAACAATTTTATTTTAAATAAAAATAAACTTTTCCCAAATAAAGCCTAAACAAATAAAAAAAAGTTAAAATAAAAAAATGCATATGGAAAGAAAATCCTTGAAATTATTTGAGCATTTTAAAAAAGAAATCTAAGTATTTTGGTATGTCTAAAAAAAATATTGCATGAATTTTACAACAAGTTTGTAAAATTCAAAAGGATTTTGGCCTATATTTTAAAACTATTAAAAACTTATTTTGACAAGAAAATATATTATTTATTTTTAATATAAAGATAAAAAACCTATACAAAGATAATATTATTAGGGATAATAATTTATTATTACTAACTTTTAATATAAAAATAGAAAAACTTATATGAGGTCAATTGATACAGTCCATTCACTCATAATATAAAATAATATAAGGATAAAAAACTATAAAGAATCTTATCTAAAATATAATTTGAAATGATACATTAGTTAAAAATTTCAAGTTTTTCTTTAGAAAAACCTCATTAATAATTAAGAATATTTCATCTTTCTTGACCACTGGACCACGTTCCAGATTTTTATTTTTATTTTTTTGCCTTTGACTAAATATATTCACCATTTCTAATTTTTACTTTGGAAATAAGAGTTTTGTTTAGCTCCTTGCAAAGCTTCCGATTATTTGTAATGTGGGTTTGTGAAACCATTACCAATCAGCCAAGAGTCACTAAAACCATTGCTTGTTGCAACAAACAACCGTTCCCCCGTTCCTAATATGCGGATCATCAGAACTTCAGGGAAACAACACATTTTAGAGCCGTTACTCCAAAGAAACATCAGAAGCCGTTTGAAAACATGGGTCAATTTGTATTTTTTTAAAAAAATTATTTTATTTTTGTTAAAAATTAAATTGTTTTTGTATGTTTTGAATTATTTTGATACACTGATTTTAAAAATAATTTAAAAAAAACTTTATTTTAATATATTTCAGCACGAAAAACACTTTGAAAAACAACCGCACTCTTAATCGCTATGACAGTATTTCACGGTTTTGTTTTTCTTTGTCAATGAGCTACCTTGGTGTAGGTTTCAGGTTCGAACCTCTCCAAAATTAGCCTCCCCCAGCACAGCTATGGCAGCTGGTTTCTAGAATAAATCTTGCCATATATTTCTGTTATTCACATCTGGTGTCGATTCATGCTGTTGTCAATGTCATGTTAAACTACGAATCTTACGGTACATGAGGACATGCTTTAAGAAATATTTGAACACATAAATCTTCAAACAGGCAATCATCACAGATAGTTTGCTAGACATATTCCATTATCAAGTCTCCATTATCTCAACTTCTGTCGCTGTTCAATGGCTTGAGAATCCAAATTTGAATCCGCGTGGACGAATGTATTATATCCGAAGGTGAGATATGTGGGAAAGTTTAGATTGAATCAAATATTGACAAGGACTTGAAAACATATATCACAACCATACACTTGATCCCTTCAATTATAGGCCGGAAAGCTTCAGCGCCTTTCCAGCAAAGATATGTCATCAATTCAAAGTACTGGAGTGGTGCTGATGCCAAAGCAACAATCTTTGCTTTCATGCATGCAAACAAAGGAAGAAGTTTCTCATTGAGTTCTTAGACTGTACTGTAGAGAACTTCCATAACTTATAAAACCATACTTCCACTTATCACCGTACTCTATATATAGCAGTGATGAAGTCCTAATCCATACAGAGGGAATAGGGAAGATTAACAGGAGTAATCAAGGGACAATCAAGAAAATAGCCAACATGGATATACCATTCATGAATATGCAATATTCATTCAAATATGAGAGTAACATCTTCCAGATCCATGTTCAGAAAATAGTATTACATCACAAGGAAATCTATTCACGTTATTATCTACTTTTATATATTTTGAACATCAACTCCAAGCATAGCAAACTATACAGTCTTCAGTCACCTGAATCAAAAAGGTTTCGTCAGTACTCAAATAAAAGCTGGCATCATCATGCTTGACGTCGATCGATGCCATTGAACCGACAAAATTAATTTTAGCTACTTTACACCATCGATGGTTTTCTGAAACAATGACGTGACTTAAAGGGTAAAATGTAGACTACAAGATGCCAGGATAAGAAAATTGATATAATCTAGAATAAGAAATAATGAGTAGGGTTATAATATATGCAAAACATTTCACAACTAAACGGTCTTGTGCCTCTCCAGAGAAGGATTTGGTGAATGAATCGCCATTTATTTTTTGTTTAGATGCCAATTTATATTATAAATGTTTACGACGAATCACTATTTCAAATTCAATTAGACAAGATGCACTTGAAGAACACCACTCCCTAGAGTTGCAGTCGAAAAACCACCGCCCAATGACCAACGCGTATGTAAGCTTGCAAACCAAACATACACTTGTAAACTTAACGAGTGGGTTAAGGTTTATTCTTGTCATTCAAGGAATTGGGGAAAAAAACAAATAAAAGTAAAATGCTTTCTTCACTAATATTTCCTCTCTGTAGGCTTTCATTTTAAATAGACGTTAAAGATAATCCTGACACAAGAAACCCAGTTGAATAAAACAGAATCTGAGTTGATTTTGCAAAAGACATCCCACCAAAAACTCATCCCAACATGTTGTTCTAACTCCAAAAACAAGGTGCATAACTTGATATACAGCTATGAGGTCCACAAAATTCTCTTATTTCCTATCTTCTAGATGCAATTCTACTGGCATCTTACAAGTTTTAGTTCCATTGACTTCTTGCATGGCTGTTTAAGCATTCCTTTATCGTATCACAGGAAAGGGAAAAAAAAAATAAACCAGATCTATGTTCCAACAACAGCATCATAAAGTGAATCAAGCCGACTGCAAAATATGACCTAAATAATCTAAAATTTCCAGAGTTGACAGCGTAATAATTCATTAAAGAAATCAAATGCAGTTAATTACATATACCTAGCTAGGCGCTAGAATCACAAGGAGCATCCGCAACAAGCTTGAATTCCTGAACCTCCTTAAAATCCAACCATGGCTTCACCCACACCTTGGCTTCATACACTTTCTTGTGACCCCCGTCAGTTACCTCAAAGGTAATATAATAAATTGTCCCAGCCACCACCTGCTGCTTTGCATTCAACACCCTCTTGAACTCCAGCACTGAATTCTGCACAAAAACAAGCATCGGATCAAATTGAATCAGAACAACAATACTTCAAAAATAA
>Ga0325411_1008856_pt1 | contig 10837 bp, 10 predicted proteins | sample PopdelMetagenome_13_FD_206181 | JGI IMG/M metagenome (GOLD analysis project Ga0325411, IMG submission 206181) | Populus deltoides microbial communities from Bellville, Georgia, United States - Xylem-PdIQD-R4 | ecosystem: Host-associated > Plants > Phyllosphere > Stem > Wood/Secondary xylem...
ATGATCATAAAATTAATTGTTTTAGAAGAAAATACTTCCCAAATTTTCTAAATCATCTGGAAATATTTGTTTATGCAAGACTATCAAAACAAAATATTCGATACTCGATGAAACAACATCATTACCACATAAAGACTTGTGGTGATCAAATGTATACTGTAACACAAGCTCTTGTACTATATATATATATATATATATATATATATATATATATATATATATATATATATATATATATAATGGAATGGATTCGAGTTTTCGCCACAAATCCAAGGGACCCAGTCCTTCACTGTAGAGTTTTAAGGTGTAACAAAATAGACATGTTTTCTGCATAGTGTCTCCAAAAACTTGCCATATGTCAACTTCGTGTATATACAGCTAGGGTTAGTGCTACCTTGCATAGAAGACAGCCATGGGGATTGGCTTGCCAGGAAAATTTATGAATTATAGTTAATTAAGTAATTAACCACCTAATTTGTGGCAGGTTATTATAATTAACTGCCACCATGTCTTGCATATACATGACAATGAAGGCTACAATTTAAGCATCAAATTAATTAATCCTCCATCTTTCTTTATGTTTTTGAGATCCAAAAATGTTTTCTTGGACTCATTCAAACGGAATTTTCAATGTAAAGACTAAATAAATATTTATTCCTCAAGGAAATTAACAAGAAGCCGCACCTTGAATTGAAAAGTATATACGATAATTAAGTACAGACTACTACATATATTACAGACAAGAAAATGATGAAATAATTAGCTTTTTGTTAAGATTTTTATTTATAAAAAATTTTCTTAAATAAAATGGGATTGATAAATATGTCAGATCCAAAGTATTTTGGTTATACAGTCAACAAAATTAAAAGTAACGTGAATCTAGCGAACATGCACTCTAGATTTAACAGTTTTACCGACGGAATTTTCTGTTGGTATTTACACTAACAGTCTATTTGTGATTATTTTACCAACAAGATCACAGACAGAAAATATTTATCAAAAAAACACTTGTCGGTAATTTCTAGTTTGTTGGTGAGTCTGTTTTTAATAAATTTACCGATGACTTTACAGATTGAACATACGCGCCAAAAAAATTACCTGCTTCATTCTGTTGATAATTCCCTCGGTACAGTTTAGCATATCATTGATAGTTGAACCATATATAATTTCATCGGTAAAATTACACATCATCATTAGAATGTCATCGGTAATTTTGTCGGTAAGTTAACAATTATAGTGACATTTGCAATAATTCTTTTCCAACTCTTTAGAATTTACCAACGGACTTATTTCGTCGATGAGTTAACAGTAGCAATGACATTTGCTGTAATTCCTTTTCAATTCTCTGGATTATACCGACAGACTTGTTCCATCAGTAATACAATATGTAATTATCTAAAAATATATTTTTTAAAAAACATATATATTGAAAAAATAAAAAAATAATTGAAATAAATTACATAAAAATAAATTATCTTAATATAAAAATACATATTTTAATTATAAATTTAAACATTTGTACATTTAAATACAATAAAACTAAAATAGAGGCGGCGCTGGAGGAGAAGGAGAAGGCTAGTCATCGCCAAGACTATGGGGCCAATTAGGGGGTACACATGTACCACTCATTTGTGATCTCATCTCGATTACCATTTGGTGGAGTTCTTCATAATCCATAGTGAGTCGTTTATATTTTTCATTGAGATGGGTCGTCTGATCATGTACTCGTTGGTCCAGCATGGCCTCAAACTCTAGAGTTTGAGTGCTCAGAACCGATTACAAAATCTAATGGTCAAAACACTATGGGTCGTCTACAAGTTCTTGGTCGTAGTGTTAGAGAGTCAATACACCAAATTTCTATCGGGTCCACCAGATGATCTTGCCTCTAACCACAAATCCGAATCGATATCCAGGTGGGTCGAAGGATCGTCATCGTATCTCTTTCAACTGACTACTATATATCTCCTGCAAATAAAAAATAAATTCATCAAATTCAAGTAAATAATAACTTAAGAAAAAAACATGGTTGAAAACCAACATACCATAAAGTGTTGAGCTCAGTTATCCACGAATTACTGCATCCTTTTTTGGTGGTCATCACTTCGCACGTGTGTTTCCACAAAATGCTTTATTAGGCTTGACTCACGTCCAAGAACCATAACCTACAAGATAAAAATGTTGTTAGTTAAATATATTTATAAAAAAACAATAAATAAAAAATGGATGTAATTAAAAAAATTGTATCATCCGTTTCGCATGTGAAACGAATAGAATGGAGCCGCTGGTGTGCGTGGTAACAGAACCATGAATATATCGGCTCCGATTCCCTGCACAAGACTATGATCGTCGTGTGAAACATGCGTACGTCATGTGTTAAATGTATTCTGCCCATACAATCTCCAAGAAATATGGCAGCCTGAAATTATTCCAAACTGCCATGTCATTTCAGCATGATAGATTGCTTTCTTTCACATATTTTTTTATATTTTTTTATGCCTCGTATCAAAAATAACATAACCTATATGGTACAAATGAATTATCTATAAGTAAATGACAAATAAAATTTTAATATTTGGAATAAAAAATTATCCTGATTTTGATGTTATCTGGTTGTAGAGTGATTCTCTCAAACTCTCCTCACAATATTATCACCAGTTCTATCCCATTTAAATTTTTCCTTGCAGTAAAAATTTATAAAAATAAAAATTTCAGTAATTTCAATAAAGTAAAAGAATTTACATAATAAAAAAATTAAGTTAATACTAACTTTAAACCTTGAAAACCATGTATCGACCAACAATTTTCTATTTGGGATGTTTTGAAATCTGGCTTTATTGAAACAATAGAATTTTCATTGATGATTTAAATACCAATGTTATTGTTCTCGTAGTTTCAATGTTTGTAAACCTTAAATTTAATAAATTTAATAAAATATTATTTTTTTCAAAAATTATTAAACATGTCGTTGTGAAAGCATAACAAACTTACATCGAAAGGTTGTCCTTCCACTAGGCCTCATACTTGTGGGTGAATGAATCCCGCTGTGAAAGGATCCCCCTCAACATTACGACATCGCACTCGATGAGACAACATCGTGAGTCGATGCATGTGCCTCAGGTGCCTCTTTTTGGTCGACACCTAATGACTTTTGGTTGTCATTATCGTTGCTAGAAGATTTAATAGTTATCCTATCCTCATGACTTGCAATAGGCTTTCCCCTAGGCATCTACATAAATTTACGGGGGAAAAATAAACAATTTTTATTTTTTAAAAATAATTTGGCAGCACCTCCCCTATACGGGAAGCTACCCAAAGATTTTAATCCTGAAAATAGACAACATATATGCCACAAACCAATTGATTTTATTCAATTTCTACCATCAATTTTTAATAATTCAATTTCGTAGAAAATTCTTATTTTTTTCGTGATAATATTTTTAATCCTAAATTTACAAGAATTTATTTTAAATGAAATACATAAAATATAATAATTAAAATTAATCCTACACATTTCATTAAAAATTAACAACAAAATTAAATAAAGAAAATAACTAAAATACAACAAAATAATGAAAAACTTATTTCAATAACAACTACAATTCAACACAATTATTTCTAAGTGGTAATACTTATGATCCTAAATTCACACAAAAAATATTATAAATAGAATAAATACAAAATAATAATTAAAATTAATCCTATACATTTAATTGGAAATTGAACAACAAAATTTTTTAAAATAACTAAAAATTAAACAAAATAATGCAAAAATTATTTCAATAACAACTAGAATTCAACTCAACTATTAATTCATAAAATTATTTTAACTAATAATTGAGCAAAAACAAAGACAATGAAGAAACAATAATGCAAAAACAAGTAACGGATAAGGAATGAAAAATTCTTACCTTAATGACGTACATAATTTCGGAGTTGAACTAGGTGTAATACAAAAAAAAAATGAAAAAACATTGTTATAAAACCTAAAAAATAAAGAAAAATTAACCCACAAATACATGTTGATTGTGTTGAGAGAAAAAACTATAAAACAAGTTAACTCCCAAACAGAATATATATATTACAAAAGTATGCAAAAAAAATAACATTTTAAAATTGTGTTTAAATTAAAAAAAAAAGTAGATTTGCTCATTTAAGGTGGAGAATCCTCAATAAAATTTGAATAAGAACACGTATATTGACAAATTAAGTGTTGTGTTGGCTGGATTTGTTGTGGGAGGTTGAATCATGTTAAGAATTAAAGGGATGAGTGGCTGTTTGTTACAAAGAAAATTGCACAAGGAAGAAGTAGAAATCAGGGAGGGGGAGAGAAGGGTCGAGCGTCAGGTCATAGGTTAAATATTACCGACGGACTGACCGCTGAAATTATTCTAATACTAGCACCGTCGTCAATTATATCGGTATAAATGTCACATCACCATATGATTTGCGTTCTTGAATCTCATTGTAATATCGTTCATAATGTCGCCAATATATACTAATGAAAGTTTTTCGTCGGCATATTCATGAATGAATTTTACTGTCAGGTCAATTCCATTGGTAACGTCGTCTATAAAACTTCACGTCATCGTATTATTTAGCTTTTTTTTTATTCCTTCTTTTCCCACCATGATTCCCTCGGTATATATTATGGGAATATTCATGTTGGTATCAACCAATAGATTTAGCGATTGAAAATTCAGTTGGTAAATATTACTGCAATATACCAATGAAAAAATTCTATCAGTGTTTCTGTTTATATTTGTCAATTTTCTAATAGTGATGCCAAATCCAAAAAACTTGGACTTAGCAGTTAGTCAAGTCCAAGAAAGTTTGGGTCTAGCAAACATGCTAGACCTAAAGAACTTGGACTTGGCAATCAGCCAAACCCAAGGTAACGCAAAAAAACTTGGACTTGATAGTCAGTTAAGTTCACATAAACGTAAGTTTAACAAACATGTCAGGCCAAAAAACTTAGATATTACCAAGTTTTAAGGCTATATGTCTGATTCTGGATGATCTTCTACAATATAAGAATTAAAAATATGATAAATCATCATGCCTCTCTATCTAAAATAATAATTCATATTAAGGTAATAATTTCTCTATACTTATAGGTGTATACAAGGTCTTTTAAGGGACCTACTATACTACTATCTCATTAATGACATGTAAAAGATATTTACCTTCCATTCGCCCAAAGCAGAGGATTTTCATTCTTTCCTTTCTTTGAAAACGACAAGGTTCATGGGGTATAAATACCTTCTGAACTATCTAGGTAAAAGGTAGATAACTTTTCATCTCTTAAGATAAAAGATACATAGATTTTAGAGCATTAACCAACTGAAAAATCAAGAACAAACATCTTTGTTCCTTGAATTTAAGACTGTTTTAAATCATTTATTGCCTTAAGCCATTTTATACATTTCTCATAAATATATTGACTTTATCATCGAAGGGTCTTTAAGTCCTCCCAATTAGAACTGTTTTTGCAGGTATTCAAGTTTCTATTATTAGCCTAGAGTTATTTAGATTAAGAAGAAGAAATCCAAGCACTTGAATATATTGATTAACCACTATCTCAAACACTAAATAACATTTTTGTTACATCTCTTCGATTTTAGAACATCATCATTTATCATACTAACATATGTATTTCTCGACTATTTTCTCATACATAAGTATTATATATAATTTATATATTAATCCCATGCAAAAGTTCTCATTGGTTTTGTTAATTACCCTATAATTAAGTTACTGCGTTATGCTAAAAAGCTGGAAAAGTGTTGTCGGATAAAGTTGAAGTTTCCATTATAATTGTACTTCTATTGGTCTATATACATTGAAGCTTGATTGAATGGGGAATGGTTGTGGAAATTATGGTTGGACTTGATGCACACATATTGGGTTAAGATGTTTAAGTATTTGTTCACAAGTAAATAAAATAATGGTGTGGAAATATTGTTATTTTTGTAGATACGAGAATTATGAACCTACCCTTTTAGATGTATCCATTAATGAAGGAGACTATGACTCAATTGATATAAAATATCACTTAGCTTAACTCCTTTTATAATTAATTTTCCTAGTGTAAGTGATAATTAAAGATAATGCTATGAAAATTTGTAAGAGATAAAGAATGTATGCTTGTCTTAAATTATGGGTCCAAGTGAAAAAAAATATATTCATGTACTTATCCTATATAAAAACCTAAAGCTATCATATTTTAGAGAAATATTTATTTTGTGAGCTTCCATTCTCTATACTTTGGTAGCTAAAGATAGGAAAGAAAAAATGAGTTTTAGGTTACTTTGAAATTTTAGGTAAGAGAGCAATTTGTGTGTGATATCATGTAATCTTTTACTTTCTCATATTGAATTTCTCTGATCATCTTGCTCGTGGAGTAAACCTAACTTGCCAAACCATGCAAATTTCATTTGCTCTTATATAATTAATTATGCTAGTCTTTTTTATATTACTTTACTTGCCAATTGCTTTTAAAGTTCATGGTTATTTCCACTACAAACTGATATCAGAGCTAGGTTTGTTATCAGTTGGCTTTCATGATAACAATAAAAGTAACACCAATGATGAAGTTTGATATGGATAAATTTAATGGTATGAATGACTTTAATTTATGATGTATTAATATGTGCACCTTGTTAGTTCAACAAGATTTCTTTATAGTACTAAAAGATTTAGACAATTCGCTTAAGGGGATGAATGATGAAGAGAAACTCTTTATATGACCAAATCCCTGATGAACCGATTATATCTGAAGCATTGATTGTATACTTTGTATATGAAAGAAGGTATGCCAAATTGAACTTTGATTTTATTGTGTTCATCACCTCCATCTTATAATCATTTTATTGATACTTTATTGTAAGGAAGGGATAGTCTTAGTTCAAATGATGTTAAAGCTTTTATAAACTCTAAAGAGTTAAAAAGACATGTGTTAAAGAGTCATAGATGATCATGTAAAGGGTTTAATTGTGATCCTGGAAATATTTCTAGTGAAGGGGAAGTTTCAGATAACACGGAAGGTGTTTTAACTATATATATTGGTAGCTCAAGTGATGAGTGAATTCTTGATTCAAGTTGTAAATTTCATATTTGTTCTAATAAAAGTTGGTTCGACACTTGTAAGGTTATCAATGCTATTATTTTATTAGGATACAACAATAGACTTTCTGTTATTGGTGTGAGTACAATTTTAATTAGGATGTATAATTACATTGTTAGGATATTATAGGTTTGACATGTTTCAAAGACAAAGAATAATTTAATTTTTTTTAGTCTTTTTTATTCTCAAGGTCATAGTTATTCTACTAAAGATTGAGTTATGAGGGTTTGTAAGGGTGCTCATAAAATGATTAAAGAAAAGTTGGTTATTGGTATTTACCATCTTTAAGGTTCAATATTTATTATTCAGCTAGTGTCATAAGAACATATGAATGCCGTAGGGATGATATAGTTAACCAAACAAGATTTTCTATGTGGTCAGAAATAAGATAAATTGAATTTCTATTAGTATTGTATTTTTTGTAACAGTACAAGATGAAATTCAATATAACTATTTATCATACCAAAGGTATTATGGATTATGGTTATTCTGATTATTGGGTTCCTTGTTCTATTATGTCAAAAGGTGGAGCACGACTTCTATTAACATTTATTAATGACCACTTTATGAAGGTTTGAGCATATTTTATAAAGAGAAAGAGTGACGTGTTCGTCACCTTTAAGCAATGGAAGACCTTGATTAAAAAGTAAACTGGTAAGAAGATTAAACACATAATAATCGATAGTGATTTGGAATTAGAGTGACGTGTTCATCACCTTTAAGCAATAGAAAGCCTTGATTAAAAAGTAGACTGGTAAGAAGATTAAACACATAATAATTGATAATGATTTGGAATTCTAGTCAGGTGAGTTTGTTGAGTTCTACAAGAATAAAGAAATTGTTAGACATCACACAGTCAAGAATACACCAAAAAAAAAATTGGATTGCAAAACATATGAATATGACACTTTTAGAAAAAGCACATTGTATATTTTTATGAGCTAGATTGTCAAAGGACTTTTAAGCTGAAGCAGTTAACATGGCTTGTTCTAGTGGATAGATCTTATCTCTAGTTTTAAAGTTAAAGACTCTATATGAAGTATGGTTTGGTTTTCCAACTAATTACTATAAACTGAGATTATTTGGTTATCCTACTTATGCTCATATTAAGAAAGATAAATTTGAGATGAGAGCGAGGAAATTCATATTCCTAGAATTTACATTTGGAGTGAAGGGATATCAATTATGGTGTGTTGATCCTAAGTCATCGAGTTTTATTACTAATAGAGATGTGACCTTTGATGAGTCTGCTATATTTCATAAGAAAAAAGAGTCGAATGGTGTTAATGCTGAGATGAACAAGAGTACTAGTAAGTAGGTGAAACTTATGGTTAAAGCTTCAGAGATAATGTAGAAATATGCTTTAATTGAGCCAGTTGAGGAAGCGGTGTAAGATATTGTTGATAAAAATACACCTAAAGAACAACTTTATAGTAATGTTATAAGAAAATAAAAAAGACAAATAAAAACATCAATTAAGTATGGCTATGCTGATTTAGTTAATTTTGACTTGAATATTACAAAGAATCTTGATAGTCATAAGTCGTATTCTTATAAATAAGCAATTTTTTGGAAAAAATCTTTTTAGTGAATGTTGTTATGAATAAAGAGATTGAGTTTTTTTTTTTTTATAAGAATCGGACATGAAAGCTAATTAAGCCATCACAGGGCTAGAAAATTATTGGATGTAAAATGAGTTAACAAGAGGAAAGATGAAATCTCAGGGATTGAGGGTGCAAGGTTTAAAGCACGCCTAGTTGCTATGTGTTTTACATGAATAAAAGGTGTTGATTTTAATAAAGTGTTCTCTCTAGTTGTGAAACATAGTTATATCAAGGCATTATTTGTTATGATTGCTTTATTTAACTTAGATTTTGAGCAGTTGAGCGTCAAAATAACTTTTCTATATGATAAGATAGAGGAGATGATTTATATTTATCGATTAGAGGGTTTCATTTCTTAAGGTAATGAAGACCATATGTGTTTATTAAAAAAAATTGTTGTATGGATTGAAGCAATCATCAAGATGACATTATAAAAGGTCTTATACTTTTATGCTTAGACATGGTTACATTAAGAGTGACTGATATTTGTGTACTTCAAAAAGCTCTCAGATGGTTTATTTGTATACTAGTTGTTGTATGTTGAAGACATGTTGATTGCCTCCAAGAACATGTTTAAAATTAACAATTTGAAAGATCAGTTGAATTGTGAGTTTAAAATGAAGGTTTTAGGTGTAATCAATAAGATTTTAGGTATGAACATAGGTAGAGATCTAAGTGTAAGCAAGTTACAATTGTCATATAGGAATTATCTTGAGAAGATACTTGAGCATTTTGGTATGCATGACTGCATGTTAGCAAAACACTCCATTTACATTATGTTTCAGGTTATTTTCAGCATTGTCATAGAAACTGAGGAGGAGAAGGAGCACATGCCAGGTATTGCTTGTACTAGTATAGTTGGAAGCATTAGTATGTTATAATCTGCACCCGTTCAGATATTTCACATGTTATTACTGTGGTCACCAGGTTTATAGGAAATCCTAGTAAAGTTCACTAACAAGATATGAAATGGATGCTCTAATATCTTAAAAGTAGTATGAATATTGGTTTGGTATATGATAAAGGTAGCAACATTAGAGGTAGTGTTAAGGGTTATGTAGATTCAAATTATGCTAATGATTTGAATAGAAAAACATCATTGACAGGTTATATTTTTATTTCCTCAAGGGGTGCAATTAGTTGGAATGTAATTTTTCAATCCACTATTACCTTGTTTACAATAGAGGTCAGGTATATGACATTGACAAAGATATGGAATAAACTTTATAACTAAAAGGTTTGGTTGATAATCTTGGTTTATCACATGAGTTAACTATTATGCATTGTGATAATAGGAGTGCTTTTCATCTGGACAAGAATCAAATATACCATTAAATGATTCAATATATTAATGTCAGGTATTGCTTCATTCTAGATATCATGTCATATGGTGTTATATAAGTGAAGAAGGATTACTACAATTGAGAACCCTATAAATATGTTTACAAAGCCTATCTCTATAATCAAGTTTATACGTTACCTAAACTTGATTGGTTTGTGTGGTACTTGAGAGGTGTTCAAGTTTCGTAAGTTGATTCAATTTAAATTAAGATTGAGAATTGTTGGGGTTGCTTTAAATTGTGAACCCAAGTAAAGAAATATCCATGTATTTAGTCCATATAAAAATCTAAAATTATCATATTTTAGGGCAAAACTTATTTAATGAGTACTTTTATTTTATATACTTTGTTGGCTAGAGAAGGGAGAGAAAAAATAAGTTGAGTTATTTTAAGATTTTAAATGAAATAATAGTTACATGTGACACCTTGTATTTTCCCATAAAAAAATTATTTGACCAACTCGCTCATCTAGTATAGGCCTAAATTTCCAAACTATATAAATTCTATGTAATTGTGCTCAACTTGTCATTTGGGTTTTAAAGTTTAAGATTGTTTCCACTGCATAATTAATGCACATGGAAGCTAGTGAATTTCTCTAGCTGGAAAGTATTCTCCAAATTCAACTCCCTTTTCAAGCTACAGCAAAAGAAGAAATCTGAGACAAGATTTTAAGCAAGAAAATTAACCACACTAGCATATGGCATCTAGGAAAAAGAAAGAAAGGACAAGTCGTCGAGAACGGTAGGTTTGGATTCCCCATTTTCCCAGCT
>Ga0325411_1008857_pt1 | contig 10836 bp, 10 predicted proteins | sample PopdelMetagenome_13_FD_206181 | JGI IMG/M metagenome (GOLD analysis project Ga0325411, IMG submission 206181) | Populus deltoides microbial communities from Bellville, Georgia, United States - Xylem-PdIQD-R4 | ecosystem: Host-associated > Plants > Phyllosphere > Stem > Wood/Secondary xylem...
AAACACTTGGCTCTTTTAGTATAATTTATGCCAACTCAGTACAACTTTTGGACTCAGAAGTTCTATATGGAAGAATTGGAAGCAGGCTTTGCAACAGGTATCCAGCTTAGTAATGCTAACAATTTAGTGTTGAAAGTTCTTACTGCAAAAGCTGGATGCTGATTTACAGCCACAATAGGCAGCCAGGGAATTTCTTTATTTTCTCCCATGGACTCAAAATAGTGGAGGAGAGGAGGGGTTGGAATCCTTGATGAAGACTTGTGCGAATGTTTCAGGTGCACAAGGCACAAGTTTTTCTCTTGAGTCCAGCCAATATCATTGGACTTGTAGGCATAAAATGAAAGGGGAGCAATACAGAATACGATTCAGGTGAATCCAAGCAAAATTCTCTGACTACATTGGGTCCATCAAGAAGAACCTGAAGCTTTTCTTTTCAAGTAAAATTATGGAATACGAGAATGTTGAATTCAGATGGAATTAATCGATTATCTTATTCTAATTTCAAAGTTGTGTTTAATTTAGTGTGGTATGATAAAAAAAAAACTAAGACAAAAATAAAAACATAAAATAAATTCGTATCTCTGTAATAATTTTGACGTAAAAGATACAACAAGACAACATAAACATGGGACTCATCCCCATCGACACTGGCTCGTGAATGTGTTTTCATGTTCTCCAGCATCACTCATGAGGTTTTCAAGATTTTATCATTTGTAGTCCATCAAAGATTTGTATGGCATTTTCTTCCTTTGCATCATGTCGTGTTACGACCACAAGTAAAATCAGTAAATCTTTTTGACGGAAAACTATCAAAAGAAAGGCATGGTCCCCGAATTGTCTCTACCAGAAAATTTGGCAGGTTTTTTTTTTTATTCTTTTCTTTCCCATGTGACTGGAGAAATGCTTGGTTTCTGGTATCAGCATTATGATTATTGTTGTTTTGATGGGAAGACATCGAGATTTCTTTGAATTTAAAAACAATCAGAACTATAGCGAGACCATTTTTTATGCATGCAGCCCTTGCATATCCTGAATAAAATACTTGAGCATATGCCGATCAACAACTACAAAATGTTGTCCAAAAAAGAAATTGTTGCTGAGTTTGACGTTTATAATGAAATGAACAGAGATGTTTTGCACAGCAAGGGTGCATCAAATTTGAATTCAAAAGTCTGTATATCATGTAACTTTTTCCAGTGTCTTGCAGTGGAAAGTCCTTGATTAACAATCAACACAAATCTTGCTCCATTTTTATTGTCAAACGTCCTTAATATAAATCAATTATGCCACTTCCAATATGCCATTCAAAATGTTTGCAACACAAACAGCAGAATGTATCGCTTATTAGAAAAGCAGGGCATGGTCTTAGCAGAAACTATTGTACAGAAAACCGAAAGTTTGATCAAACCTACAAGGGCAAAATGCCAAAGAATGGTGCTGTAATGGAATCCCACGTTTCTTGCCTTCCGTGGTCTTTCCCTCTTCTTCTTCTTTTTATATCCTTTGCTTGAATGCCCTCTTTAACAAGTCCAAGAAGATGATCTCTTGAGCACAGGATTCATTTGCCTGTCCTCTTCCAAAGAAATCATCCCCAAGTGTGAAGGGTCCTCCAGCATCATCTTTGCCACCAAGTATCCAGCAATTGACCATGTCTGATATTTCCTTGCCTGTTTACCAATGTATCTGCCAAGTTTCCCATCATAATATTCCGGCCAGCTGTCTTTCAGTAGACGGGTCTCAGCAAGATCAATTGCTTTTCTTGCGATTTGGGGTCGTCCCGTTTTGATGCACGCAGCAGTCAGCAACCATAAAAGCACTGAAAGGAAAAGGAAAAAAAAAATATGGTGCAAAACAAAAGGACACGTTATGTACATACACATTATTTATTCTCTGCATATTATGTGAGAAAGACTTTCAAAATTAAGTTAAGAGAAACAGAAATAACAAACTGAAGGAAGTGTCATTGCTAAAATTTCTAAAGGAAGAGATTGGAGGCTTTTAGCTCATGAAAACGAGGAAGGAAATAGATTGGGCAGTGCCATTTATAGCAACTTGAATTCAGCTCCATTACACTCGTGTCTAAATCATTACAGTGAATGAGTGAGCAGCTCATCCTACTATTGGAAATTTGTTTACTGTATGCCCTTATGAACATATAAATTTATCTAACACAACCAATGCAGGCTACTTGCATGATCTCAGTATCCTTGATACTTAGGCACTGCTCAAATGTTATTATTGTTATTATTATTCAGGAGACTGCTCTATGTTGCAGGGATAAAAGCGAAAGAATAAGAAAACTACCAGTGCATGATAATGCAGGCAGAGCTTCTCAATAATTTACAATTTATGCATGCACTTCGGTCATGTTATTAATATTCAAAAAGCTGAGGACTTCATGGATCTATAAATTAGTGCAATCTGAGGATCACTGAAAGAAGATCACAGTCTGGGTAAAACTATCTCAGCATCTTATTAGTTTCCAGTTCCCACTTCCAGCACAATATCTATAAATGCAAAAAGTCTTCGGTATAACTAAATTGAATAATAGAAAAAGCAAAGGGGATACTGAATGCCATACTGCAGAACCAGACAGATAACCTAGACCATATGATTGGTTCTCTCTCTTTACTAGCTTCTAAATTTAAAATACAATTAAGGTTTCAGATTCAGATTCAGCCTTGTAAAACCAAATATAGTCAATGATTCTAAAAAAGTATGACAGAAGGACTCCTTATGGAAGGACATATTTATTAATTGATATACGTTAGTCACGAAAGAGAGTAGTAATCAATTAAACAGACAGAACAAGGAACAGACCTGGCCAAGATCCTCCATTATGATAGCTCCATCTAGTATTCTTGGGATCGCAACCAGTTACAATTCGCCATTCATGACTTTCTATTGCAGGATAAGCTATTTTTAGAGGCATTTCTCCCACTAGCTCCTCCCAGCGAGCTTCAATGAGATCCATGATAGCCATTGCTTGTTCATGAGTTGCAAGAGAAGACAGGATGGCAATGCAATTTCCTAAAGCAAACCATCTAAAATCCATCCTCGCGGGGCTAACATTGCCAATAAAGTAGCCTCCACGAGTTGGCATGAAATCAAATACCCAATCTGGGATTGAATCAGGAATAACGTTGAACTTATTTACAGCAGTGTGAGAATACTCCTCAGTCTTATATCTGTATATGTCATTCAGTTGTTGAAAGTCAAGCCAGAAGTAACTCCGCATGTGATAGCTCAAGGCATGCAAACGTTTCACAATTCTCTCAATACATTCTTTTCCTTCCTCGTCATGTTTCAACAATGAGCAAGCACATCTCAATGCCATGAAAAAAAGTGCTTGAATTTCAATAGGATAACCATAGATGCCCTGCAAATAAATCAATGCAGTTTGAACATGTAACAAGCTTGTACTTATCAAAACCCTATGAGGAAAACAGAACAACCTACAAGAGAAATTATACAACACTAAGAATTTTAATTTAGGAGTGCATGCACATGAGTGGTTGAGGGTGAAACGGAAACTAGATTATGATAATTTGGCCTCTATGCGAGTTATTGTTGCAAGGAAGATATCAAAGCACCATGCTGTCACAATGACTGGATGGGGTTGATTCAAGCAGAATGGTAGTCAATCCATGGAAATAGCAGATGAAAAGTGTGAATGCTCATGAGAAAAACTACGCCCACATTCACATAGAATGACAATTTCTTCCTTTTATTTTTTGTAATCAGTATTGATATTACTCTATGTTTATTTGACTGCATTTGTCTATAAAGAGAATACAGAAAGATGGCATCATCCGTTGTCTTAAAGCAAAGCTGGAAGGAAACAAAGAGTTAATTTCAAAGTGCTTCTGGGCTGCATATGACTTTATTTTACTACGAAATTGAAAATTGTGATATGATAAGCATGCTACATGACAATACAAACTGGAAAAAAAGAAAGATCCAGCTCTACATGATTGCATGCAGTACTTCACATTAAACAAAACAGGATACTTAGACTTTAGGGAACTTCCTAGGCTGCAGGAGCTTAATCAACACAAGCTATGTACGCTCCATTAGCATTTAACCAATGCCAAAATGGTTTAGTGTATGTAACAGGGTGTTTAAATTTCACACATGCTCCATATGAAATCATAAACAGTAAGTTAATTTTAGGTTATGTTTAACTCCTTTATACTAATCGTTTGCAATTCTCCCAAAAATTCCCCTCCTGTTTAAAGAAAGGGGATGGATAGAAACAAGTAATTGATAGCTAAAACAAAGGTGTGGTGCACCCAGCTACCAATTTCATCAATGTATTATGTGTCTCATGTCTACTACTTGTTGGAGTTTGCTAGTTAGAAAAAAGATTATTTCAAGAAGTAAAGTAATTGTTCAAAAACAGAGTGATGCTCCAATTTTCTGGGAAGTTTCAGAAAAAAGAAAAACTGGAACTTCTTTTTCAAATGCAATATTTCTCTGTCTAGAAAACTGAAAAACTAGTTTTTCAGTTTTTTAAATTTATACCGAGTTTGGAAAGCATATTTAGAGGTTCCCCACAGCTTTTCTTTACAAGTTTTCCATTGTTTTTCAAATGAAGAAAAGACAAGCAATGCAATTTTTTTTCTTTTATATATAAGCACTTTTTTAGCAAAGTAAAATATTTTGTTTTTACATTTTCATATTTAGTTAGTGTAATAAATTTACTTTTTATTATAGATCTAATACAAAGATTTTTTTGAGTTAATAATGTAACTTTTTCATGATAATTTTTAATTTAAATGAAATAAAATTAATATTCTACAATTAGATTATCACGAATACAAAATATTAAGATGACTATTAACAATTATGGTTTTGACTTTAAAAAAAAAAAAAAAAAAACAGCTGTAATCTTGATGTATTTCTTTTTTATCTTTTTTTTTCTGGTTCTAAGACCTATAGTTCTAGCGACCAACTTGTTTTTCTTAAATTGTCTTTCATTATTAAGAAAGGGTAATGAAGATAAAATACAACCTTATTTTCACCTGTCTAGATAATATTTTTCCTTGTTCACTAATATAAAAAAAAATCATTTTTGTTCTCAACATATGAATACATTTTCCAATTTTAAATTCGAAAAGGAAAACTTAAAAGGAGAAGTAAAAGAAAACTCCAAATGGAAAAGGAAAATATTTTTCTGTTAATGAACAGACCAACTTGGCCTAATGACTACAATTATGAGAATGAATTAATTGGAATCTCCACCATTCTTTCAGAAGAAATCAAATCAGTTGATCTCTAAAGGCATTTGGTGTTGCATAATAGTAATTAACAACAACAGTCATATACATACACATGGGAAGGGATGAAGAAAGAGACATGAGGAAAACTTACCATTCTGCGATCAATCATAGAGCATCCATCGGCACATAGAAGGGTAGGGAAAGTATCAAACCCCTCTGACAAGCACAACGTCAATATGAGCCTCATTCCTTTCTGGCACTCTGGAGTTTCTGCTAGAGATAAATCTCCAGTAGACTTTGTATATGCTCGGAGCAGAATGATCCACCAAAAACCAGAGTCCACTGGAGCAACTCTTCCAATTGCGCTCTCACCAAAGTCTGCAACCAGAGAGTCTGTTTTTCGAATAGGATCGTGAAGAACTTTAAAGCTGGCTGGCATTGCCCCTTCACCAAGCTTGAATCGATCTATTCTCTTTTCCCATCCTTGGAGATGTAGTGTCTTCAGAAGGAATTGCTTGACTATTTCAGGCTCACCATTCATCAGAAAAGCTAGGGCACTGGGTACAAAGTCTCGTACAAAAACCTGGACAAAAGACCTCAAGAAAATCGTATAAATGATACTAAATTCATACCCCTGACAAATCCATACGATCACATTGCAACTGCCTTCTATTTGGAGAAGTCAGAAGCACGGGACTTATGAAATTTCAAATACATCATTTGCCAAAAACTAATGGCTCTTATCAGAGGATTTAGTTTTCAATTTATCACATGATCAAATCCCTGCCTTACTTTACTCTGTACTTCCACCTAAGGCATTCTTCAAACATTATCAGCTCATATGTTTAATGAATTTACATGCAGAGCAAATATAAGTCGACCATTTCCATCACTTTAAACATAATTTACAATTTAATGACATCCTTAGTATCATTGATTCCCAACCCCTAATGGGATTACCATCATCAGCTCAAAGCATTTATTTAAGCTTATTAAATGCTTAGTATTGAGCCTCCTCTCTTTGTGATGCATAAAATTAGCAAGATACAGTAACACCGTATAAAGACAATCTATCAAGTATCATAACATATTAACCATAGAAACAAATTAAACCAATTAGAAACATCCCAATGCCTGATGCTCCATTAATGACACAGAAAACCAACAAAACCATACAGAGAATTCCACATTTGGTAAAAAAGAATTACCTGATCATAGTTCAAGACCTCCTCTGAGGCATGGTCATACGCGGCAATAGTACCAACCGGTTGGCCTCTGAAGAAAACTAAAGACCGCCGTAGAGCCTCCCATGCATCAGCCACCATTGGGTGAGGATCAAACGAGTTGCGAGCAGATGAGGCTGGCGTGTTAAACCCGGACCTTCCACCAGGTGAATTCGTGGTCTCCAAGTTATCAATTCCTCTTGCAAGCCCGATCGAGAGCTCGCTAAGAGACCTCTCATCAAATGATCTCTGCCTCTCTATGTTCAACTTTGGCTTGTCAAGGAGGCGAGAGAAATCAATATCATCCGTTTCGGATATTGACCACACTGAGCTCCCATTCATAAGCCCCACCGTTTCTTTAGTCGCATCCATTTGTTTTTCTCTTTCAATACTTGATTGCTACAGAAAATGCTTTGTTTCTATCACCAAATGCAAAACAAGAATCACCAGCTTTAGAACATAAACATTCAACAGCAACATGCGAAGATATTATTTAACAATCACACAGAAATATCATCAACAGGAAAGTAAAAACCAGAAATTAAAACTTGGAAAGCTCAAAATAGAAAATGCAACATGCTATAAACTCTATTTATAAGAAAAATTTAAAACCTCTTATCCATTTAAATATACTCCAATAATTAACACTTATCCCTTCTTAGCTTTATAGACATTGAATGGGCTAAGAGGGAGAAGAAGAAATTTGAGACTTGTAAAACTTAAACAGTTCTCTTATGTCTCACCTAACTTCATAGGATTTAAAAAAAAAAAAAAAAGAACGAAAAACTAAACCATTAAAGACCAATTTAAACAATACAGAAAGCTACAAGACAAAAAAAATGGAAAACAAAAGTACCTTTTTTGTAATTTTACACAAAACACATACATTACACTTAAATTTCAATTACATTTTCCATTAAAATCCAGAAACGAAAACTTGAAAACCAACAGCAGTAGATCAAGATCCACAAAATATCAAAATAACGGAAGACAAAGACCTTTACTATCTTAAAATAAAAGATCACTTCAAGTAAAAATGTAAAAAAAAAAAAGAGTCAAAATTGAGAGTTTCAACAAAGAAAGCAACAAAATTGAGAGACAAAAACCCAGATCTAAATACCTTCAAAGAAATGCTTCTCTTAAATATCTACACAGAAAAAGAGACAAACAAAGAAAGAAGGAAAGACTTGAAGAAGAGAAAAACCTTCGCAATGAGAAAATGACTGGTGGAAAATCTCTCCGGCGACGGCAATTTCGCCGGCAAACGGTCGGTGAAGAGAGAAAGAAAAGGAGAAGACACGAGTAGGAGAGAGAGATATAGTTGAAAGAAAGAAAGAAGAGCTCGCCTGCAAGAGCTCATATTTATAGCTAGAGAGAGAGAGGGACGGGGACCTCCAAGGTTTTTCTGTAAGAAAGGAGACCGGTAATGGCCGGTTAACAGGGCACGAGGATAAATTGGTGCTGATTCGACGGTCTGACGTGGACAACACGACAGCGTTTAGTTTTTTGTCCTGATTTTCATGAGGAAGTCTTGGATTTTCCACTGGCCACTTGTTTTATCGGTTTCTGTGTGGGGATGTTGGTGCCCTATTGTTCATTGGTGTCATATGATAAGTGTCTACTAGTGTGTTGTTGATATTATTTTTTTTATCTTTTTATATAAAATATTAAAATTAAAAAAATATATATAAAAAAAATTAAAATTAAAAAGAAGTTCAATATTTTTTAAATGTTTGGTTCAACGTAATTCAAAACATCTCTTGGAACTAATTTAATATTAAAATAATATTTGAAAATGTGGTTAAAATCATGTTTTAAAAAAATTTAAAAAGAAAATTTTTAAAAATATTATATTTTTATGTTTTTAAATTTTTGTTGATGTATTAATATCAAAAATTATTTTAAAAAATAAAAATTAAGAACACGGTTGAAATTATGTTTCTTAGAAATTTAAATTTTATTTTTTATTTAAAATTTATTTTTTATATATTTTTAGATTTTATATAAGCTAATGTTAAAAATAAATGTTAAAAATAAAAAATATATATTATTTTAATATATTTTTAAATAAAAAATACTTAAAATTATAATCATTATTATATACTCAAATAACATAACCCCAATTTGGGGAGTGATTGATTAAAGAAAGTACTATAAATTTGGTGCTGGCTCGTGTGAGTTGTGACAGATTGAGTTAACCTACGTGTCCATGTCCAGTTTTTAACTGTCTTGGATTGTTCAGTTGGAACTTGTTATAACTTATAACAGATATAAAGTGTAGGGTGGCTTTGAAATTCTGGCAGCGGTTACGGTGAAAATTTTAAGTGTTTTTTATTTAAAAATATATTAAAATATAATTTTTTTATTTTAAAAAAATTATTTTTAATATTAGAATATCAAAATAACATGAAAATATAAAAAAAAATATTTTAAAAAAATAAAATTTAAGAAAACGTGATTTGCACGGCGTTCACAATCACAACTTAAATCCAGTCGTTGCGAGGACATTTGTTTACGCGGCTGCGGCTGCTTTTAACGCAAATCACGTAAACAATGCATTTGGTAATAATAAAACACGAATTACTGTATACGTGGGGTTCGTTAAAAACGTTATTTCGTGAGAAGCAGGCTGCTTCTCACACGTCCACGTCTAATGTCCAGGTGAATTAATTCACCTCGGCACTGTTCACTTCAAGAGTGAACAGTGCCCTTGAAGTGAACAGTGCTATTCACTTGGCACTGTTCACAGTGAAAAAAAATTGTGTTTTTTTTGTGTTTTATTTAAAAAATTAAAAGGAAATCGCTTGATGATGTAACAAAAAATTCAGTTTTTGTTGTTGCGCGCTTAAGAAACCATGGAAAATATAGTCCTTGTTTGGTAAATTTCGTATGTGATGAAATTGCACATAGTTTAATGAAATAATAAAAAATATTTAATATCAATATTATTTATTTCATGATGTAATAACAGTAGTTAAATCTACAATATTTAAATTAAAAACCATCAATATTAATATATATTTTTTAATTATTTTATAACCTCAATTTGAAAAACATTCTTTTAACCAAACATATTAAATTACTTTTTGTTCAACCTCAATTTCAACCACAGTTTTAACCAACACATATATTTTTCCAAACCAACATCAACTAAAAATAATTTTTATAAAATAATTTTTTTCAAACCACAACCACAACAATTACCATAATACCAAACACGAAATTCAGAATCAAAAGTTTAAATTTTCAGTTAAACTGAGCATTGATATATACAGTTTTTATAATTCAAGTTTTTATAAGTTAACTTTCCAATCAGCTCTACTTCTCATTAGTTTATCTTACAAAATCATTTTTGAATGCGCTCAAGTTTATTGGTTTTTTTTATTAAAAAAAAAGTTATTTAATAAGTTTTAATAGCTAGTATCATTTGTTAAATGTCAAATTAGAGTTTTAATGTAGATATTCAAATTCATGAAATTTAATAATTTTTTCATTTTGGTTTAATTTGTTAAATGTTAAATTGAAGTCCTAACATAGATAGATAGATTAACGATTAACTAACTCCTCATCTATTTTTACAGTTGAAAAATATTTTTGTAGAAATTTTTAAAAAAATTATTTTAAATTAATTTTTTAATATTTTTTTATCGTTTTTATATGCTGATATTTAAAATAAATTTTTTAAAAAATAAAAATAAATATTATTTTGATGTATTTAAAAAAAACTTTAAAAACAACTATTAAAACATAAACCAATATATTTATAACATTTGAGATCTTTTGAAAGGAATGAACATTGAAGTGCAATTCATTAAATAAATCTATAAAAAATAATTTGGATAGGGTGAAAAGTTGACTTAATATATTTATAAAATTTGAGATCTCTTTTTTTAAAAGAAAATTAATATCAATTGAAACACAATTCATTGAATTATTCTCAAAAAAAAATTCAATATGGGTAAAAAAATTATTTAAAAATATCCTAATCTATAAAAATAAAAAAAAGAGAGAGAAATTAAAGATGTGCAATTTAGGTTAGGTTAATGGTGATGGATTTGGATCAAAATCTTAGCACACTCGAAAACCCATAAAATCTTATTTGTCGAATTTGAAGTTGTAAATATTCCATTAATGTGGCTAATACATGAAATTCTACTCCGAGTCAATAGATACCGACCCCCAAAATAGGTATGATATTTTAATGCCCACCCAAATATGTATCATACTTTATACACAGTTGGGGTTGGTAGGAATAGTAAAGACAAAGTTAGGTTTCAGGTGGATATTGAATATTGCTCTACTAGACCAAAAACTTTATACAAATCTTATTTATTTTCATAAACTTAATGAAAATTACAATCATGTCATTAGTTAGATATGTACCATATCGT
>Ga0325411_1008858_pt1 | contig 10836 bp, 2 predicted proteins | sample PopdelMetagenome_13_FD_206181 | JGI IMG/M metagenome (GOLD analysis project Ga0325411, IMG submission 206181) | Populus deltoides microbial communities from Bellville, Georgia, United States - Xylem-PdIQD-R4 | ecosystem: Host-associated > Plants > Phyllosphere > Stem > Wood/Secondary xylem...
TTTCTGCGGTGGCTGAGTTGGCTTTTCAATGTCTACAATCTGCAAGGGAGTTGAGACCCTCTATGGAACAAGTCGTAGAGATTCTGAAAGATATACAAAGTAGAGACTACACTGCGGAAAGGGCAGAGGAGATAGATATTCCGTCAGATGATGTTGTGCTGTTGAAGAGTGGCCCGATACCACTTGACTGCACGCTGTCACTGTGACCTGGATTAGCACTACTACGACCCCTTGTGCGCTAGTGCTTACCTGACTTTTTCCTTGTTTCACTATATTTTCAAGTACATAGCGAAGAAGCAGCATCCTGTGTGCAATGAAGTGACTGATATTGCCACTCTCTATTTATTTGCCATGGCTTGGCAGTGTATTTTGACCAGATGTACATACATTGTTGGAGCAGTAGTGGAAGTTGAAATTTTGCTGATGACTTCTCTAATCTTTTACTTTGCTGCTGATTAATAGTTTCAATATTTGATTGTTAATTTCGCTCATTTTATTGATAGAAGCCTGGAAAAGCAATTCCTGAAAACAAAATCTACTTATGCAATGCATAATTGTCATTCAGTTAATATTGCATCTATAGTATGTTCAGTGGTTATTAGATTTTTAAGGATAGAAGACAGGAAAAGGTCGATTTTTAAGGATAGACTGCTCAATTTTCTTTCCCAACCACATTTCAACATAATTTTCTCTGCAGTACAACTGATTCATGTTGGATGCAATCTATTAGAATTGCTTGCTTCGTCAGGGCAGCCGTGAGCTTATAGCTTATTAGCAGAACCTCATCAACTATCTTGATCTCAGCGACTGGATTCGTAAAATCCAGCAGTTCATCTCTATGCTACGGCATTATTTCCATTAAAAAAATAGGTTCACGAGATATATCATCCACTTCTCCCTGCTTGAACAAGGCTCAGCTGTAATTTGTTGGTTGTTAGTCCGGTAAATAGTTACATGTAGCACTAATTTTATTTATGTAAAACATGTTTATTATTAATAAAAGTTTTTTTTTATTTTTAATATTCAATTTTATTTTATTAATGAATCTAATGTTTGATTAATAAATCTAGAGTAAAGATAAAATTCATGTGATAAAAATATTTTGCATAGAAAATTATAAAATTGTTATAACTATGAGATTTATATTGCATCAAAATATTGTTCATAAATATTTTTTTATCAATACTCTATTGAGACTGAATATTAATTAAAGTTGTTGAAATTGAAGCATATTATGTTTCTTTCTTTATGAAAGGAAGCAGTTGCTCTCATAAACTAAGATATAAGAGATACCTAGAACTCACATGCAAGTACTTGTTAGATGACATGTATACTACACTTGTATAAAAGAGAATTTTATATGGAGAGATCACCTATGTCCATGAAAAAACTCACGTTATAGTTGTGTAAGTGATCCTTAGAATTGAGATCATTAAGTTATTTTATATAGAGAGTATTCTGTTTTGATCCTAACGACACATTGTTCTAATCAAGGGTAACAAATAAGTAGATATTAGATATAGTGTAAACTATATGAAGATATTTAAGTAATCAAGAGAGGATTTATCACTCTAGGTGAATTAAAAAAAAATATTGATTGTGAAATCCTTGATCAAGGTGGAATGAGATTTAAAAAAAGTTTCAAATCATATTTAAAGAATCAATGATTATAGTGTTGAGAACTAAAATGATTTAACAAAGTAGACATACTTCATGCTATAATGTCTAAATCGAAACATTCTTGATTAAGAATAATAATTAAACTGAGAAATTGATCACTGAAAGGTTAAGTCAAACCACTTATGACTTTCCTAAAATTTAGGGGATCATGATAAGATGTTAAACATTGTATCTAATCTTCAAATAAATATCAATCAATTGTTGAGTTGTTAATAAGTTAAATTGTATAATTTATTTAATTATATTTTAATAAATTAAATATTTAATAGTGATTCCAAGAAATGGTTTGAAGCCATGAAATCTGAAATGAATTTCATATACACCAACCGGGTATAGACTTTGGTTGATCCACCTGAAGGGATGGAAAATATTCTTTATGCTTCGATTATAGAATCCATTATGTATGCGATGTTATATATAAGATAAAATGTATTTCATGCTTTGAGCATAACGAGTAGATAGCAATCCAATCCAGGTAAGAGTCATTGGAAGATAGTTAAAAATATTTTTAAGTACTTAAAAAGAACTAAGAATGTCTTTTTGTTCTATGGAGGGTATGAATTGAAAGTTCATGGTTATTCAAATGCTAGTTTTTAATCAGATATTAATGATAGCAAATCTCAGTAAGGATATGTTTTTACTCTAAATTGTGGTGTTGTGAGTTGGAGGAGTTCGAAGTAAGAGACCACAATTGATCACAACTAAAATTGAATACATTTATGTGTCTAAAACGGTGAAAGAGGTTGTTTGATTTAATAGTTCATCAATAAACAAGGTATGGTTCCTAATATTATTGATCTAGTAGCATGATGTAATATGATAATAACAGAGTCTTGTATAAGGAAAAGAACCAAAGTCTCATTAATGATCCAAACATGTACTTAGGTGATTCTATTTAATTATAAAAATCATAGAGAAAAAAAATGTAAAGATAGAGTGAGTATGTAAACCTTGGTTAAAATTTTACAATATTCATAAATATTAAAAATTTTGATTCATAAATAAAATGGGTAAAATTAAACCGAGGGATTGTCATGTTTATAATAATATGGATACAAAACAATTATACTAAATTTAAAATTGTCAGGTTGATGAGCCAAAATACCCTTTTAAACAAAAAACACTAGATTACTAAAAGGATGAGAATTCTTATCTTTAAGGGCTAAAAGATGAGTATATAAGCACTATTGGCTTTCAAAGAAAGCCAAGAGTTGCCAGCTAAATAGAGAAGGAAAGAGGACAAAATCCCTTCATTAATCTACCTAAATTCATATCTCTACACTATAAATTAAGGGGTAAGAAAGGATTAAAAGAAGATTAGGCTTAGAAAAATGAAGAAAACTTAGGGGAATTTGGCATGGAAGGTGGCAAGTTCGGGAGGAGAAATTAGAAGGAAAAAAAACATGTTTCTAACACTTTTTTTTCTTCAAATTCTTGTGCTTAAGAGGTGAGAAGCTTTAAATCAAGGTTTAAATATGTGTACGTTAAGTGAAAAGTACATTGTTTATTAAAGAATGCATTATGGGATATGAGTTTGAATGAATGATTGAATTAATGCTTAATGAAGTGTTTGATTAATGCTTATATACATGAATATTGAATGGGTTAAGATCTAAATTGGAAAAAAATTGAAAATAAACTTATCCCCATCACTTACTAGGTTTTGGCCTAAGGGAAAGAAATTTAGAAATGAATTTGCATGATGAAATTAATTATTAGAGGAATTGTAATTAGAAATGATGTGACTTGTATTAGAAAGTTGAATAATTAGTATAATCCCTAAAATGAAAATTTGGAACCATTTTCTTTGATCGTAAGGTTTTGGCTAAGAGTAGGAATTAAAGGGGAGCGAACCATTTTGTTCGATTTGAGTTCACGATAATAAAATGAATTAATAGTAGTATGAGAAAAAAAGTAAAGGAAGTACATTTCTTTTATAATGGTCTATAGGAGTGAGTTAATGTTGAGAGAATTGGAAACAAATTATGTTAAAAGGTGTACAGGATGGAAGTGGTTGCTATAAATGTTGAAACAACACATGAAAATGTTTTGGTTGTGTGTTAAACTTGTAAATTGAAATTGTGATAGTTTGTGATAGTTTCGTCACTCGGGTTCTGGCTACAATTAGGATAAGTAAATGAGAGATTTGGAAATATGTTTCTCCATAAAAGTTGTAGCATTATGTGTTAACTTTCAAAAAGAACTGCCTTTGCAAAATTTGGAGTTATAAAACTCCTATCATGCTACTGTTAAAGGTGATTTCGAGTTGGTATATGGCAAAACTGGTTATTCCTTCCTTTATCAAAGTTGTAACCTTACGTCCAACCTTTTCGAAAAGACCAACCATGCCTAAAATAGAGCTCAATAACTCTAGGTATAATGAAAATACCTAACAGTGTTCGGGGGTCGAGTAGAATAATCCAACCAAGATTTTATAAATTTCTAATGTTGTTTGAAATTGTTGTTAAACAGTAATGTTAATGTGGAAAGTAAAAGAATGAATATGAATATAAAAAAATGAACATATTTATATGCATAAGTGGAATCCTAAAAAGCTTTTCTTGTTAGTGTTTAAATGCGAATAGAATTTGGATATGGTTGATGATTATATTTCTGATAATAATAATTGTAACCATAATGGTCGGGTCAGAGAGCAAGTCAAGAGCAATAGGACAAGCATATATGCTAGATAGGAGTTAATCTCACACTCATATTTTTCTTCATACTGTAGTTTTAAATGTTAGTCAACGTTAAATTCTACAAGTGTTATATATGTCTACATTGATAATGATGGATTGAAATTGAATAGTACCTGGAGTGGTACTAGAGGCGTTAGTGATTTTGATGACCAAAATTGAAATTGACTAGTACCTTGAGCAGTACTAGAGGCGTCAGTGAATCTGATGACCGGAACTGAAATTGACTAGTACTTTGAGTGTACTTGAGGCGTTAGTGAATATGACAACTGAGGCTAAAATTGACCAGTATCTTGGAAGGTACTAGAGGTGTCAAAGAATTTGACGACTATGATTAAATAAAATCGACTAGTACCTGGATGATGCTAGATGCATCAAAATATCTGATGACCGGGATGATATGTTATTTAAAGTTTAAATGAAAATAACGGTAAATAGAAACATTGTATAAACAGGATAACCTTAAGGTATTTAATTAGATAAAGAATTTATCTTCATAATATGTTATTATACAAAAGGAAATGAAAAATAATAAGAATTATAATTAAGGAGATATAATTTCTTCATATTATAATAGCCATTAAATAATTTTTTCTCATTAAATAATTAAATTTTGATTTTAAAATCTTCTTATATTCATGCGAGGAACAGATAACATGTACATCTAAATTTCAAATTTAGAAAACATGTAACATTCTAGTCTCATAACCAATTAGTAATATTATTTCATAATTAGTAATTTTATTTAAAAGGAAAGCGTTAGTTTTCTTTTTATGACCTCTCTTACATCTTGTTTGTATTTTATATCGCAGAGGAAAATAAATGTAATAATAACTATGATGAATATGAAAATAGTCTAGAACGATTGGATTAAATGTTTGGGTTGTGGTTGTGAAAGACAAGGATATCAATACTTAGAAACATAAAAAATTAAAGGAAACTCTACCAAATTTTGTAGAGTTAATATATATATATATATATATATATATATATATATAATTCATTGATGTTACATTCTAATCATAGTGGATAAAATAAATCAATTAAGTGAAATTAAAAAGTTGAAGATGTTATTGAATGCCTACTGAAAAGAATCTTATAGATACTCTTACTAAGGCACTGTCCCAACAAAAGCATGGTCACTGTATGGAAGGATATTAAATACATGAGCGACTGACTTTAGTCGAAGTAAGAGATTATTAGTGAATATGCCATGTAGTTAATTGATTGGTTACAGGTAACACTAATTTTATTCATATAAAATATATTTATTATTAATAAAGACTTTCTTTATCTTTAATATTCAATTACATTTATTAATGAATCTAATATTTGATTCATGAATCCAAAGCAAATATAAAATCAGTGGGACAAAAATGTTTTGTATAAAAAATTATAAAGTTGTTATAATTATGATATTCTCATTGCGTCAAAGCATTGTTTCTAAATACATTTATACATCAGAAGTGGCAAATAAGATTGTTCGGATGAAGAAGTTCATGGCTGAACTAGGTGTAGTTCTTAGAATTGTTGATCTAATAGCTTTATAATGTGATAACAATTGAGTCATTGCACAAGTAAAAGAATCAAGGTCTCATCAAAGATATATATATATATATAGACGATTCTATTTTATTAGAGAAATCACGAGCTAGGAATACCTAGAACTAATATGCAAGTGCTTGTTAAATGACATGTATACTGAACTGACTCGCAAGAGAATTTCATATAAAAAAATCACTTATGTCTATGGGAAAGGCTCATGTTATAATTGTGTAAGTGATTCTTAAAATTCAGATCACTAAGTAGTCTTATATAAGAGGTATTATGCTTTGATCCTTATCACACGTCTCAATCAAGGGTAATAGACAAACATATATTGAATATAATATAAATTATATGAAGGTATTTAAGTAATCAATAGAGGATTCATCACCCTAGATGAATTAGAAAAAAAAAATTCTATTTTTCTAAAATAGTATTGATTGTAAAATATTTGACCAATATGGAATGAGATTTGAAAAGAGTTTCAAATTTTATTCAAAGAATCAATAACTACAGTGTTGAGAATTAAAATTATTTAACAAAGTAGACATACTTCATGCTATAATATCAAAATCAAGACATTCTTGATGAAAGGATAAGAATTACACTAAGAAACTAGTCACTGAAATGTTAAGTCAAATCACTTATGAATTTCCGAATATTTAGGGGATTATGACAGGTTGATAGACATTGTATCTAATTTTTAAATATGAATCAATCAATTGTTGAATTGATAATAAATTGTATAGATTATTTAATCCTATTTTATTTAGGATTATTATTTATATTTGGACCAATTTATTAGAGAACCTATTGGGTCACACATATAAGAACATTTGGTTAGAAATGAAAATGAGATGATTAATCAAGTGTGGCTTGATGGTAAATAAGCTTTAGAAATTAAGGACTAGAATGTATTTAATACTAGGGATTTGCAATTTTAGACCTTGAAATAATTAAGTGAGGACTTGATTGAATAAATTTCTAAAATTAGTCTAAAATAATATATGTGATGGTATTTAAGGGTCAAATTGGTACTTTACTATTTATAGGGTTTTTTAGGTTTTTCTATAAATTGAAAGTTATGCCTTTGATTTTCTAAGAGGAGAATATAATATAGAAATACGTAGAACACAAAAGAAAAGAGGTAGTACTTTAAAATATAACAATCATCATCTTCTAAAGGGGTTTAAGAGATTTCTCACTGGTGTTTCGTGTGTATTATTGTTAGAAGTCGAATACTTTGATGATTTGTGGTTTATGCTAACTTAGCCTTAAAGCGAGTATTAAAAATTAAAAATAACATATGATATTCAGGTAATCTTTTTATAAATCCCCAAATAACTCTAGATATATTTAACGAGATTTTTGAACCTTCTAAAAAATTTTAAATTTATCATTTATACTATGTATATATATTTAGAGATCGAAACCTATTATTTACAGCATAGATTGTACTGTGGAAATTCTATTGAAAAGGACATCCTGATTAATAAAAGGGACAGTACTGAAATTCGGAACATAAACTGTTAGATGTACGCATGTCTGGCAAATAAGAAAATTTAGGAAACCATTTGATATCAATACGCTTAAAGCGACAATAAAATTCTTGACTTGGTAGTCAGCCCCATGTCTAGCTCTATCAAGCATATAGCTAAGCGATTTTAGACATTACTCATGTGGCTGTAAATCTGTCCATAAAATGGATAATTAAAGCAGAATCTATTCTTATTTATTGTGGATAGATCACAGAATCACATAGATCCACTCTGTTAATTCATGAGACACAGACCATTCTTTTCATGCTATAGTGATACAATTTCATGTTAATGATGTTGTTGTTGAATATGGAATTAACCTTGGAGGAGAAGACAGGAAAGGCCTTGGTGGAATCTTCAATGCTCCAATAGGTCCTTCTAACATTTCTAACACTTTACTCATGGATGGTCTATCAGCTGGATTTGTCTGGATGCACCACAAGCCAACTATTAATATTTTCCTCACACTGTCAGCTTGTTCTGAAGTAATTTCAGATTCATCATCTACCTCAAGATGCTTATAAATCCATTGCGGAAAATATTTTTCGCTACCAGAACTGATTTCAGCTTCATGATTCTTTTTGCCTCCAACCATTTCCAGAACCATCATTCCATAACTATAGACATCGGACTTGTATGAAACTTGCCCGTAGTTTCTACTGAACACTTCTGGCGCTATATATCCAATGGTTCCTCTTGCCTCCAATAACGATACATTGCTCTCCTTCCCAGGGCATGACTTCGCAAGTCCAAAATCAGATATCTTAGGGAAAAAATCTGCGTCGAGAAGAATGTTATGAGGTTTGATGTCAAAATGCACAATCCTTGTATTGCACCCTCGATGCAAATACTCAAGCCCTCGAGCAACGCCGATTACAATTTGGTACAATTTTTCCCATCCTAGTTGTTGACTGGCTTGAAAGGCATTTTCATGATTTATGAACTTCTCTAAGGATCCGTTGGGCATGAAGTCGAAGATGAGAATTCTTTTGTCACCTTCCAAACAAAATCCTAGCAGAGTGACAACATTAACATGGGAAGTTCTACTAATGCTTGCTACCTCATTTATGTATTCTTCCCCATTCCCTTCTGAAGCTACCAGGACCTTCACTGCCACCAAATGGCCATCCGTTAGCCTTCCTTCGTATACAGTTCCATAACCTCCTTGACCAAGTTTATCTTTGAAAAAATTGGTCATTTTCTTGACATCCGAAAAACTGTATCTTTTTAGAGGTAGAGGCACGTGATTTCTTATCAAATCCTCAAGATCTTGATCATGTTTCTTCCTTAAAAAAACCGGTAGAGTAATTGATGAGGCCGTCCTTCTGGAATAAAGAATAATACATATGATTAAAATTCCTGCTGATCCAGAGGCAACACCTGTCAGTTGAGGAAAGGGATGGATTACTTGGGAGGTGATGTTATCACGATATACAAACAACAGCAGAAGCAGTGCAAAATGTTATTTACTTAAATATGTTTTTTCTAGCCTAACCAGTCTGACAAAGTAGAGATGAACTGCAAGGAGAAATTAAATAGAGAAATTTTAAGTCAGCAACTCATCCCACTCTATTGAAAGCTCAACATAATCCCTTAATTTAGAATTAAAGTGACCTATATTTGTTAAGATAGAAAATTACCAGCCAGATGGTTGTATTATAAACATGGATTCAATGATTTACACCCAGAAATTGAATCACACGCATTATCATGATTTGAAGGCCCCGCAGATCAACTGATGAGCATTCTGAATGCCAGTTTAGGTAACAAGATATTGAAGTGGAAAGATGCCAATAGTGACCAAGGAACAAAGCAGAAATAGGTCAGGGGACTATCTTACCAATAGCAGTAATCCGTTGTCTGTCTTTCAGAATATGACCTGGAGAACAAATAATGAGTGATGCATCAGTGCAAGATGAGGACAGCTTTGCCTTCAGAAGCAACTCTGAACCAAAATGAACACAACTACTGGAATTTACGTTCGTAGCATTGGATATCACTTGATTTAGACACAGTTAACGTGATCAAAAGATTTTAGATGAGGTTGATCAATACAAAAGCAGATTCTCAAATCCACAGCAGCCGCCACTTCTCTCACAAGTGGAGCAGTTAATCATAGCAAATGTCATTCAAGAGGAACCCCATAATCAAAACCTCAGTATATTTTGTTCAAAGCAAACTGCCATTATCTTCACCAGTGTGAAGGGGAGCATTAATTAACTAAATCTTGGCATGACTTCTGTGAGTAAATGTTGTTCATCTCCAATATTTCTTCGATGTGAAAACCAGAAAAGGAATAACGCGTAGAATTGGTAGATCAACTAAATGCATCTAGAGAAAGAGTAATTAATCTTTAGGCTTTTAGGTACAATTGTAGAAAACGAAATTGGGAGTTCGAAAAATATAAGAGTAGTACACTTATAGTATTTTAAATATAATATCGATGAGTTTACAGATGGATAATATTATTTATTAGAAAAATAAAAAAAAAATCATCGGTATTTTTATACAATAATTTTCCTGGTAGTGCTAGTTGTTGAATATTTTGTTAATTAATAAGCTATTGACTCGGTTGCATGTATATACTAGTGATAAATGAGAATCCACGTTGGCCATAGAAGACTTATGGTTCTCTTATGGTCATTGGGCAGTTCTCAGGTTTCTATAAAAATTTGTACTTCGGCTTTGACAAGCAAGCAGAGCTCTCATTCGACGATCGCTCGCTTTATGGTCAATTGAGGTATCTCAAGCTCTATACACATTAACTAATTTGTTTACGAGTTCTCACCTTCTAGCATTTTTATATTATTATTATTATTTTTTATTAGCGTGAATATCCATGGCTAGTTTACGTACATCTCGACTAATTTCACGGCTCTTGAAATTAATAACTATATAAGTCTTCAGTGGTCCTGAGATTTGTGGAACTTGAATTAATAATCTTTAGAAAACAAATCTAAAGTCTGACTCAAGTTACATCTCTTACAGTTATTATTGATTATAATAACTACATTAACTAATATATTAAAACAAATTGAGTAATTTACTATCTAAAGCACTATTCATAACTAATAATCAAGTACTTTTTTAAATTTATCAATTCATTAATTTTTTTCCTATGATAGATGGGTTAATGGGCTTCTAATCGGTCATTAATGCCATTGGAAAGTTAATTTTGAGTTCCGAACAAGAACAAAGCCCTCTTCCTAATTATCAACCCTAATTACCCAGCTAACTTAATTGCCCACAGAAATAACACGAAACACACTGAAATGAATAATAAAACATATAACAGCGAAGAAAAAGAAAAGGAAAAGGCATACTTAGCTGACCTTTGCACACAAAAGGATAAGGGTGGTCACGGCAAAGGCACAAGA
>Ga0325411_1008859_pt1 | contig 10833 bp, 9 predicted proteins | sample PopdelMetagenome_13_FD_206181 | JGI IMG/M metagenome (GOLD analysis project Ga0325411, IMG submission 206181) | Populus deltoides microbial communities from Bellville, Georgia, United States - Xylem-PdIQD-R4 | ecosystem: Host-associated > Plants > Phyllosphere > Stem > Wood/Secondary xylem...
TATCATTTAATGGGTTGCGAGTTTTAAATCTTGGTATATAATTTAATTGAGCTTTTTTAATATGTTTTCTTGGTATATTATTTTCTCTTTTTGTAAGCTTATGTTTTGTTTTTAATTTTATCATTCAGCATTTATATCATTAACAATTAGGCTTTATTTTTTTCTTTATTTGCCTTCTATATATATGATTTCTTGTGAATTTAAAAAGACCTAGATTATCTTGGATCTTTTTATTCATTGATAAAAAAATGTTAAACCACATGCCCACAAATCTATTTCGTATAACAAATAAAGAGAGAGAGAGTTTCTTCTATTTGTTGAAACTTTACAAAAAAAAAAAAAAAAGGAGAAAAGAGACCATCTATTTTTTTCAAGTAGCTAAAAGCATCTCTGAATCCATATTAATGTATCGAGACGAATTCCTTTCTGATCGAGTATTATCAATACTTGGACCAATGCATTTATAAGATATTGTTTTCTTGTGACTTTTTTTTAATTAATTATTATTAAGGATATTATGCATGCATGAACTTAAATCAATATATATATGCTAACAGTAGTTTAGGAATTTGGATATTGATATCTCACCTATTCAGTTCTGAGTATTAATTTAAGTGTATATATTCAAGCACTGTGTATTTTAAATATAAAATTTATATATTATTCAATATAAATATATATTCTTATATATGTGGGGTGTTTATTTATTTTGCGCTTGGTCAGGATCGGATTTAGTAATATTCATACTTAAATACAATTCAATACAATACATTGAATTGTTATCCGATTTTCTATTCTGCAATAATTACTTGGAATGATCTGAAGAGTGGTCATGATGTTGAAATGATTTATTGGGTGTACCATTAACATATAATTAATGTAGATTATAAATTATAAGTTTTCCTATCCATGACCGATACAACCTCCATCAACTTTAAGAAAAATAAACACAATTATCTAATAGATGATTTAGTGGTAAGAATTTAGAATTAAAGAATTTGTTTTTTATGTGGTTTCAAGTTCGAGCCATGTAGTTGATAATATGATGATCACTAGAGACTTACATGATCGTTAACTTCAGAGCTCGTGGGATTAGTCGAGGTACACGCAAGCTCGTCCGGATACCCACATTAATCAAAAAGAAAATAAACACAACATAACAATATACACACACATCAATTATCATAATATTTTTATCAACTTTAGAAATAATGGCAACACATGTGATCACTGCAACACTTGTGATCCTCTTACAAACATACTTCATCTATACTATACTTACATTTCATTCAAATCCTTACATTAAATATTATATTTTTCTCCTTGAATCACATATAATATACCACCATTTATAGTCCTCATTTCATCATACTAGTTGAATTGTTATCTACACTAATAAGAACTTGTTAGTAGTAATTGAGGATATTAATAGTCTCCTTTTTATTCACAATTCCTAGAATTCAATCGATTCTAGGGTTATAAACAATTCATCAATAATAATCATATGACAAATCAACATATTCATATTCATTGTTTATACTTTATTTCAATCATGTGTTCATAATTCTATTTCAATCATCATAGCCCATATATGGTATATCTATATATCACCACATTCATTGATTTATATGAATACTCGTAACTCAAGCTCTATGTCACCCTTATTATATCCATTGATTTATTCTAACAATTATAGATATTTATTTTTTTCATTTTCATATTATAACTAATACTTTAAATTAGGGTGTATTCATTAGTCCCAATTCAACATCCACTTCTTCTGTTGATGACAATCATGGCTAATAGTTCATTTCAATTATGGTGACACATACTCTACGTTCTCCATACATTTATTGTTAAATCTCCAAATTTGAAATATGTACCTTAAGTCAACAATGTACTTCTTAGTCCATCTTGATCTCCATTTACTATCATTGATTCATTTACAAACTCATATGTTACTTTCAGTGTATTTACTGAATCATTTTGTATTATGCCCCCTAGTTAACACGAATAGCTCAAATCCATATTATAGCCCCGTTCACACAACTAATTTTATTTCATATTATAATAGCCCTATTCAAATAGCTAGCTTTATTTCATTTTATAATCCCCATTCAAATGATTAGTTTAATATAATTTTATAACCCCCGTCGGTCCAAATAATCATCCATTTCTTTCTTCTTTTTATATACATCAAATCAACACAGCTCTACACAATTATAGAAATTTTTTTATTGTTTTAATTTTCAGCCTGGGCCAGAACCAACAATTGATGAGGGAGGAATTTGTTTTCTTCTTCTCTTTCGTTCTTTAAATTAAATCATTACCGAGCCTTATTTCATGATAACACGCCTTATTTCATAATAACACTAACATTTTTAATTATTCAACAAAATCATAAAATCATTCAAATTAATCTCTTTGGGTGAGTCTCATATCTTGATTGGAAGATGATTCAAGTGATGAATACAAGAAAATCAAAGTTCCCTCCACTTTTCCTTTTCTTGTTTTCAATCCACCCCCAAAACACTCAATCTCCTCTTTTGATTACTTATTTCTTCTTTACTCACTCTACTTTAACCTTTCATTGATGGATTTATCAAAAAAATAAAATAAAACAATTCTCACCCTCTCTTGGAAGCAAAAATGGCCGGTCACGACAAAAAAAAAGGTATTTATGGTCTAAATTTTTATTATTTTCACATTGACCCCATTTGTCTCATGTATCCCATTTTGTCCCCACTACTTTTTCTTCTTAATTAATTTATACCATCTCACCTTTTCCTTTATCCAATTTCACCCCTCTCATATTAATTAAATTTCTTTTATTTAATTAAACTTGTTTTATTTCTGGATTAATTAATTAATTATTTTATTTCACTCAAGAAAAGTTTTAACTAGATTTTACAAGTCAAACTTTGAGTTGCCTTCTACTATCATTAGAAAGTTAAATGAGCTATCTGAAATCACATATCCTAGCTTTCCCTAAAAAGAAATAAAAGCCCCTTCAAACACTCGAATGAGTGATTTTGTTTGTTGGCTCTAAATAACCAAAATGTAATGCCAAAGCACATAGACTGTCTATGAACACTATGCTACCTTTTTACTGAGTGTTAGCAAAAATTATTCTAACAAACCTCTGGCCTATTGGAAGATATATTGAGTTGAAAATTGAGAAAGCTTAATTCATGTATGTTACTGCTATTGATGTTCCTATCGACCTAGCCACTCACTTTATTGATGCCATGCAAAAGGCTACAACCGAGAAGGAAGTGAGTATGCCTTTTGGTGGGTTTATATCTAGGATAGCAATCATGGCCAAAGTACCCTTGCATGACAATGAGTCAATAGTCAAAATTTATTCAAAAAATCTCAACTATAATTGTTGTCAAATATGAAGTTATGGTGAGTAAAAAAAGGTCACATCCTAAAAAGTCTCCTCTTAGCCAAAAACTCCTCAAACCGGCACCCTACTCTCTCTTATAATTGAAAAAATGTAAGTACTATCAAACACGTTGTTGAACAAGTGCATTAGTCTATTGTTAGTGAAGAAAAGGACTAGGATTGGTTCCAAACCAAAGGGGGACAAGGATGCATGAAAGGGATGCATAAGAGAGGAAAGAGGAGGAAGGAAGCAACCAGCTAGCCGTTAGAATTATTATTATTATTATTATTTCTGAAAATTTACTATTTTTTAATTAGTGATGAATATTGAGTATTCTGATTTGTAATATCTAGGATATTTTTCATAGGATAGGAACCTTTATGTTGAATACTTGATGAACTTTGAATTTGATGTAAGCAAGTATCCATGTATATACTATTTGAATTTAAATTCCTAAGAGATAAGGATTAGGATAAGGTTCTAGGTTGATAAGATTGTAATAGAGTTAAACTCTACTTGTTGTAACTGACTGTAGATTCTCTGCAACATATATATATATATATATACACTGCTTGTAGTTAATGGACTACGCAGTGCTTCACACAAACCCTACAATATCTTACATGGTATCAGAGCAATCTCATTAAATTTTTCTTCTTCTTCTGTCATTGCTTTCAATCACAATGAGTGATTCCTTAACCACAAATCTGGTGACTATCAATGTCACAGCACAAGCTCCTCTCAAACTAAACAGTTCCAATTACCTGTCATGGAAACTACAGTTTCAAACACTTTCTGTTGGCTATGATTTACACGGGTACATAGAAGGTACCAAGCCATGTCCATCAGAACACCTTACCACCAGCAACAGCAACATCACAACTGAACAATTGAATCCAAAATACATCACCTGGATACGTCAAGATCAGCTTATCCTCAATGCTATCATTGGATCCATTACACCTACAATCATCCCATTTATTGCTAGAGCAAAATCTTCTCGTGAAGCATGGATCATTCTTGCTGCCATATATGCTACTCCATCTAGAGGATGAATCAAACAAGTGAAATCGCAATTCAGATTGCTAACCAAAGGCACTCTCAGTATAACAGATTTTCTACAATCTGTCAAAGCCAAAGCTAATGAACTTACAGTATTAGGTGCGCCAATTGACAATGAAGATCTGATAGATAAAATTATTGACGAACTTGGTGATGAATACCGAGAACTGGTAAGGGCTGTGCAAGCCAGGGCGAATGCCATAAGCTTTGATGAGCTTCATGAAAAGCTCTTGATGTTTGAAGCCTTTCTGCATGCACCTCCCAAAGATGTTAACTTTTTCCCACTAACAGCCTTACAAGCTAGTCGCAACCAGCGCTCTCCCTTTCCCAATGTGAATTGCAGTCTGCCTAATCACTCAAGTTATGGTGGAAACTGGCGTTCACATGGCAACCAGAACTCACGCCACACAAGTCCAAGTCAGTTTCATTCTACTCTACCCACACATAACAGCAATCGACCGACACCAAGGCCAAACCTTGGTTATTGCCAAATCTGTGGCATTCAGGGTCATACAGCAAAAAAATACCCTTCTTTTCGACTTGTTCCTCTCAACAATCCAAATCCAACCACCACTTCGAGGCCACCACCACAAGCCAACATGGCAATTTGCACCCCTCCAGTTTCTTCTCCGTGGATGATGGACAGTGGGGCATCCCACCACAATACATCTGATCTTCAAAACCTTGCTCACCATCTACCATATACGGGCACTGATGATGTTTTGATAGGGGATGGTAAAGGTTTAAAAATTATGCACCTAGGTCCAATCAACTTTCCCCCTCCACTCACTCATTTCATTAAAATAATATCCTTTGTGTTCTTGACATTAAACGCAATTTAATTTCCATATATCAATTCTATGTTGATAATAATGTCTCAATTGAGTTCTTACCATGGTGTTTTCTTGTGAAGGATCTATTGACGGGGGAAATTCGCGCAAAGGGCAAAACCAATAAAGGTGTGTACGAATGGTCGTGTGTTGTCGCTCCTCATGCTTTTCCAAGTGTCAAACTCGCTCAAATAAATTGGCATTTTAGATTAGGCCATCCTGCATTTCTGTTTTAAATACCATTTTGTCAAAGCATCATTTAAATTCACTTTCAATTTCTAAAGATTTTGTTTGCAATGCATGTCAATGTAATAAAAGTCACAAATTACCATTTTCTATCTCCAGCTTAGTGTCTCATAATCCTCTTGAATTAATATTTTCTAATGTATGGACCTCTCCTATCTATTCTCTCGATACATTTAAATATTATGTTATTTTTGTGGATCACTTTACTAAATACATATGGTTTTATCCACTATGAAAAAAATCTGTGGTCAAACCAACATTCATCCGTTTCAAAGCTCTTGTGGAAAATTATTTCAAGACAAAAATTATGACTATATACTCTGACAATGGAGGTGAATACATTGCATTGAAAGAATTCTTTGCTACACATGGCATCTCTCATTTAACAACACCCCCACACACTCCTGAATATAATGGTTTTGCTGAGCGTCGTCATAGACATATTGTGGAAACCGGTCTCACGCTTTTAACTCATGCATCATTACCACTTTCTTTTTGGTCATATGCCTTTTCCACCGCAGTTTATCTAATTAATCGCATGCCCACTCCAACGTTAAATACTCATTCACCTTATGATGTTATTTTTCAACGCTCACCACATTATGAAAAACTTAGAGTTTTTGGTTGCTTATGTTATCCTTGGTTTCGTCTTTATAATGCACATAAGTTAGAACCCCCGTCCAAACCATGCACTTTCCTTAGTTATTCTTTGTCGCAAAGTGCATATTTATGTTATAAACCCACCTCCTCCAAAATTATGGTGTCTAGGCATGTAACATTTCATGAGCATATTTTTTCTTATAATTCTTTACATACTACAGACACTACATTGAAATCCACTGCCATAGACATATGGATTCCACCAACAATCTCAGTTCAAACGACACCTCCTACGCCTTCTACACACTCTTCATCAGCTGCACCTGATATCTGCACTATCAATGCCACATTACCTCCGCCAATTATCATTCCACCAACACCAATACCTGCAACCCAATCAACCACATCTTCCCTGCCTACCATATCCACTGCCATTCCTCAACCCCAAACTTCCACCCAAACACTACCTATCTCCTCACAAACTAATACTCTATCCAGTCATTCTATGACTACCCGATCCAAAAACAACATTTGCAAACCAATCCAAAAACTCACATTCACCACCCAACTCACCCGTGACATCACAGAACCAACCACCCTTGCCCAAGCCACTCGTGACCCCAGGTGGTGCTCTGTCATGGTTGAGGAATATAGTGCTTTGATCAGTAATGGAACTTGGACTTTAGTCCCTCCTGCTTGTGTTTCTAATATGGTTGGTTGTAAATGGATTTTCAGGCTCAAAAGACACACTGATGGAACCGTGGCTCGCTACAAAGCCAGACTCGTGGCGAAAGGATTTAATCAACGTCCTAGCCTTGACTACCACGAGACTTTTAGCCCTGTGGTAAAACCAACAACAATTCGCCTTGTTCTGAGCATTGCTGTTAGCAATGGTTGGCAGCTTCGCCAACTAGACATCAACAACACCTTCCTTCAAGGCACCCTTACTGAAGATGTTTACATGGCCCAACCTCCAGGTTTTTCTGATCCAGACAAAGCTGACTTTGTCTGCAAGCTTCAAAAGGCTATCTATGGGCTAAAGCACGCGCCTCGTGCATGATATGAAGAGTTAAAGGGGTTTCTGACTGCCTCTGGTTTTTCCAACTCCCTCGCAGATACTTCACTCTTCATCTACAAACAGGGCTCATGTCTTATTTATATGTTGATGTATGTTGACGACATCATAGTTACAGGAAATCATGCTCACAATGTTAACCAGTTCATCAAAAGTCTAGCAGCTCGCTTCTCATTAAAAGACTTGGGTTCCCTCACTCATTTCTTAGGCATTGAGGTTCAAACTCATTCTACAGGTGGTTTACTCCTTTCTCAAAAAAGATATATTATGGACCTCCTACAACGCAACAATATGGCTTTTGCAAAACCTACTTCTACACCTCTGCCTCCTGGCTGCACCTTGACATTGCACATGGGTGTTCCAATGGATGGTCCGACCACCTGTTGTGCCATACTTGGAAGTCTTCAGTATCTATCTCTCACTCGGCCAGCATCTGTTTCGCTGTCAACAAACTTTCACAATTCATGCATAAGCCAATAGACATTCATTGGCAAATGGTGAAACGTGTCTTACGCTATCTGCAGGGCACTGTACAAGAATGTTTGCTACTACATCGTCATTGACCACCTTCAGTTCATACCTTCTCTGATGCAGACTGGGGGGGAACAAGGACGACTTATCTTCCACCAGTGCCTACATAATTTATCTTGGTCGGAATCCCATCTCCTGGTCGTCCAAAAAGCAACACACAACCGCCCACTTTTCCACTGAAGTAGAATACCGAGCGGTAGCTGACACGACAGTAGAAATCAACTGGATTTACTCTCTCTTGACAGAGCTATATTTTCCAGTAAATAATGCTCCAGTAATCTATTGTGACAACATTGGTGCCACCCAGCTGAGCTCAAATCTTATGTTCCACTCAAGGATGAAACATGTTGCTATTGATTTTCACTTCATTCGTCAGAGAGTACAATTGGGTACCCTAAGAGTGTCTCATGTGTCTTCACAAGATCAATTAGCTGATGCGCTGACAAAATCCTTACCTCGCTCACTGTTCTGGCTGCTCAAAGACAAGATTGGACTCATCAATCCCCGTCCATCTTGAGGGGGCATGTAAGCAAGTATCCATGTATATACTATTTGAATTTAAATTCCTAAGAGATAAGGATTAGGATAAGGTTGTAGGTTGATAAGATTGTAATAGAGTTAAACTCTACTTACTGTAACTGACTGCAGATTCTCTGCAACATATATATATACACACTGCTTGTAGTTAATGGACTACGCAGTGCTTCACACGATCCCTACAATATCTTACATTTGATGCATGTTGTTGTATAATAATATCTTATGCATAATAGTTTTTAGACATATTATGAACTATTAGGATGCAAGATGTTGCATGAAGTATTGTTTGAATATGTTAGGAACTGTTTGCATGAAACATGTTAGGAACTATTAGGATTTTGTTGCATAAATATTATTATTTGTTCTCATGCTATATAACATTGTTTCAATTGTACTTACATGTATACTATAATGAAGTATTTCTTTATGATTGAACCATCTAAACTACTTGTATGCTAATTCATCCTTATTATGTTTTGTCACAAATCGGCCAAAATAAGAGATTGTAAATCTCAAAATGATTGGCTTTGATCAATGAAGGATTATTTGCGTTGATGATGATAAATTTGTTTAGGTTATTAATTTATCCAAATTAGATAAAGAATTATTCAAGTTAATCTTATAAGATATAGCATAATTATTTCTATAATTATCTAGTTTGTTTGGATAAATTATATTGAAAGTTCAGATAAGTTTTATCAAAAGAAGATAAATACAAGTTATCCAAAAATAACTATCAGAAAAGTGTTTTGTGAAACACATTAGTAGTCTGTTAAGAATGTAATAGACTATGAAGCTTGAAGATAATGATTATCAAAGGTTCTTATCCTTATCACTTGAATGTGTATATAAGATAGGACAATCAGAAGCATTTAAGGGAGAAGCACAAGCAGCGAAGCAAGAGTACCCAACTAACTAAGAAGTTATACACAATTTCACAGCAATTACTTTTGACACACAAATAGAGTGTGAATAAAATTCTCAATAAGAATTGATCGCTAAAGAGTTGGAGAGCCTAATGACTCTTAGAGGAGTTTCTATGTAAACTGTTAGCAATTGAATGTTCCAGTTAGAATGACAACAATAAAGATCATCATGTGTTCTAGCAAGTTGGTATGGTAAAAGACAAAACAAAGTGTTTGTCTTGACAATTTAAGTAGTATAGATACAAAAAATTTGTAGTTGAAAATACTTCTCTTATAATCTTATAAAATAATTAAAGTAATCTATCATGAGTTTGGCTGTCCTAGAGAGTTTTTTATATTTTGAAAAGTTCTTCAAAATATTTTTTCTTAATAACCAAATAACTTATTCATAAATGTTTTTTGCATTTATATTTATTTGATTACTGATCAATGTTTGCAAAGTGCTAGCAAATTGCTTCTTAAAATAAAGGGAATAGAAATAGACTGTCAAGTAATTTTGGATGTTATATCTTACCCTCTATTTCATTCAATTTAATTAAGTTAATTTTTTTTTCTTTGATAATATCCTAGAAAAAAACATGTCTATTTTTAAATATAAAGAATATCCTGAAAAAGGAATTTTAATTTGAATACAATTTTTATTGTTATTTTTCTCCAATATAAAACAATATAAAGTGAAAGTATTTTTAAATTTTCTTAGTTGAAAAAATGTTCTGAAACTTTAGAAATAAACATTTTTTTAGTTTTCCATCCTATTTTCTATTACTAAATAGCTAACTAAGTAACCATTTACACACCCTTATCCTAATCGACAATGATTAATTAGAAAATATGTAAAACGTTAAATATATTGGTCACACTTGTTCATAGAAAAAAAATGTCTGACTCCCATTAGATTTTCTTGTTTCTCTTCTTTTGACAAGAATCCCGGATCCCTCCTCCTGCTTCTCCTTGGGTGGCAGCTGGGTGTTGTGTTCAAAGATAATGTCATCGTAAGCTTTGAATCTAAAATGCTAACTTCCAAGATTTCGGTAATATCAGTAATTGAAATCCACGATGAAACAGAAATCTCGTTGCCAACAAGGGAATAGGATCTTTTGTCTTTGCTGTTTGTACTCGTAGCATAGAGCATATGAACACAATAACTTAATATGCACCATTTCTTTTCATTTGCGGCAAGTTTTCAAATTTTTTATCATCTTCTTGAACCCATCCAGCTCTAGAACTGAATCAAGAATTTATTTTATGAAGTTCCAAAGAATTGATGGATTATGCACTGAAATGATACGCATTGATATATAAAAAAAATGTTATTTGAAATGAGAAGGGAATATTGCACAAAGTGAAATGCTGAAAGAGACTTTAGGGTGGTCAAAAAAACAGGGTTATGAAGAGACTCCACGAAGAAAAAACAAGAAGCAACCGAATCCCTAAGCTTTCAAGCTGGCCTTGTTATGTTACGCAACACTTATCCTGTACAATTCTTTGAGTCTTTCACAAAGAAGGCATGGGACTACGCGTCCAATAGAACCAACAACAGCATCTCCATAGCAAATATTCTGTCTTTTTTTGTTCCTACAGTTATTATCGAATCATATCCAGTATCAAATGGAAGGACTTGGTTTATTTCAACTT
>Ga0325411_1008860_pt1 | contig 10832 bp, 7 predicted proteins | sample PopdelMetagenome_13_FD_206181 | JGI IMG/M metagenome (GOLD analysis project Ga0325411, IMG submission 206181) | Populus deltoides microbial communities from Bellville, Georgia, United States - Xylem-PdIQD-R4 | ecosystem: Host-associated > Plants > Phyllosphere > Stem > Wood/Secondary xylem...
GCTGTTGATATTTATGGATCCGTTACCTGCTTGCTTCTTGTTTTGCACAGGTAAAACCAAAGCACCCAGATTTTAAACACAAGAATAACAACCAGTCCGTCTGGCTTACTGGGGCACCAAGTTGGATATTTTCAGGACTTGAGAAGGTGAAATTTGATGTTAAGACTGCCCTACCAACACAAACAAAGCAGCAAAAAGGTACAAACAACTTAGCTACTATCCTTAAACTACCTTCACCTGGCCTCCCTAAGCTGCATCCTTTAAAATTGGCATATCTAGCAATGTGGATGCTTGTTATTTTTTTATGTCAATATGTGCTTAGAGAACAATTCTCATGGGAGCCATCAGATGCTTCTGTCCCATGTGGCAAATGGCACCATGCTGGTATAAACATACAATATCTACACCGATAAAGACACCGGATTTGAGACATTGTTTATGCATTCATATGTTCATAAACGATGGAGGGTAGCTCAAATGATTGAGAGAGAGAGTACAAACCATTGAGAGATTGAGCTTTAGCTTATGTTTTGGTTTAATTTATTTGAACTTTTAGTTGAGGTTTATTAATTAGATTTTATTTGTTGGGCTTGATTTAATTATTATTAGGTATTTTATTTAGAGGGCTATAAGCCCAATTGCTTGTCTTAGTTAGGGTTTTAATATTTATATCCTACTTTTCTAAATGTTAGACAATTGTTTATGAATTGAATAAAAATTGCAAAGTTGCAGACTTTTCTAGCCCCTATTTTTTCTTTTCTTTGGCTTCTTCTTCTCTATTTTTGGCTGCTTCTTTTTTTTCATCTTTGGTTTTAAATCTCTTTTGTCCTGCATCATCTTTGGTATCATAGCTTTTTTTAATTGTTCTTACAATTAAACAATCTATGGACTTGTTCAAATTCCTAACATTTAACTTGGTTCATAAACCCTAGACCATGTAGGATGCTTTCATCAACAGTGAAAAGAAAAAATCAGTAGTGCATTACAAAAAAAATAGTGTTTATGTTTTCATTTTTCCCATTTACAATCAAAATCTGAAAAAAAAATTGCAATCAGCCAAACACACCCTTAGATTTATTTTTCCCCTAAAGCATAGCCACCACACATTCATTCCCCCACCTCACAGCTGCAAACCGACCACTCCACCAGAAGATTGGCCTCCCATGGCAGATTGGCTGACCCACAGACTAGGTATCCTTGTCGCCAGTTGCAGATCACCCACTGCCTTGCCTAACTAGTTACTGAGAAGATCATTACTAACTTGCACAACCGCCAGCAACAATCAGGGCACTAATCGGTCGATCTTTTGCCCACAAACCATAGCAGCCCCTCCCTTAGCTACAACAACTCTAGCATAGCAATTCAACCATCCCCATTAGCAAATTGTAATTTTCCTTGGCAACTCCCGGCCAAAACCATAAACTAATCTGCCCGACACCACCACCAGATCTAGCACAGCAAATCAATGGTGCCAAAGATGCCACAACTTCACACCAGCAGTAGGAAAGCAATCCTTTTCTTTTTATTTGCACCGGGTTCAGTCAAGGAGACAACAAATCATTCCAACCATGTCTCACTTTCCATATTAGTCACGACAACTCCTTCACAGCAGTCGTTTGTTCCTCAACAGCCACACCTTATCACGGGATTAGCATTTTTCTTTTCTTTAGTTGTAACAACAACACCAATTCAAGGGATTGGCATTTTTCTCTTTGTTTAGTTTAGTTTTTGTTTTATAGTGATTAAAAAATAATCATCATGCACAATTACATCAACGAGGGATGCCATATCGATAATAGCTTGTGTAATTCAAGTGCTCTATCATCGTTATTCAACAATTTAATCGGTAAATTACTTGACCTCTCGATTCACTGGATTTTACTTTTCCTGGTTTCGCACTTTCCATTTAAGGTTGTCATTAATATTACTTTTGTGTTTAGAAAATTAAAAAAAAATTAAAAAAATCTCACGTTTCATTTCTATATGTTATTTTTGCTTATCAACCTCTTTCATTATTGATAATCTAGCATCTAGTCTTTGTTGTTATTTGTGAGTTCTTGCTTGTGGCATTGTGTTTGATTAATCATTTACATTTAAGGGTCTAACATTGCTTGCTTAAAATTTTTCTAGTTTTTTATGTTGTTGATTAATCTTCACATTAAAAAAAGAAAGAAATCAACTTTATTTTTGCATTGCGATCTCACTTGCAAGAACCATTTGTAATCTCAATTCCATTTCTAAATTAGTGTTGCATACATTTGTGTCTTGATCATCTAGTGTCCATGCTTAAGTCTACAATTATCGTAGATCCAACTCTTGGTGATACTCTTGGGGCCATTTGAGGGGAACTGCAAACCTAGATGATCAACATGTTTAAAAGAATTGAACCCTAAGAGCGTTCTCAAATAAGGCACCCAAAGACCAATAAATACTATAGGAATAATCATTATAGGCAAGTTCACCCTGAACGCAACTAATATGACTATCATATATGTTACTGTAATCATGATGACCTTGATGAGCGAGTCATGAGCCATGACAAAATAGAAGCCGCCATTTTTTACGGTCCTCATGACCCTTGAATCTTTGATATGTAGATTTGTGACGTTGATCAATTCTTTGAGTGGCATAACTTGTTTGATAAGAGGAGAGTTTGATTGCTAAGATGATGTTCATCGATGAAGCCCGACTTTATTGGGGAGATGTTGACGATTGTTTAGAGAGAAGAGCTAAACCTCCCATAACTGATTTAACCAAAATGAAACAAAAACTACAAGAGAAATACATACCTTGGTCATATAGGAATAAACTCTTGGACCAATGAAACAATCTTAGACAAGAGAATAAGTCTGTCAATGAATATATAACACAATTTAATGATTACATGATGAGATTTGTCATAAGAAAAAATAAAGCCATGACTTTACGTAGTTTTTGTAAAGGTTTAAATGATGATTTTAGAAAAGAAGTCATGCTCATAGGTGCTTTCACCCTTAACCAAGCCTATAATGTGGTGCAAGATTATGAGTTACTTATAAAAAGTTGATGGACAAAACATCAAGACCCTCTTAGGACTCTTTTTAGGTCTCAATTTAGAAATAATGATTTTTTATTAGGTGTTTCCCCCCGTAGGTTTAATCTTAGTAGTGCCCATATTTATAAAGAAGAACAGGGTAAATGAGTTATCAATGAAATGTCTAGGATAAATTCAAAGGTTCAGTGTGCTAAATGTTAAGGTTTCGGTTATATCTTCGTTAACTGTACCTCTAAACCCTTAGTCATCCAAGAACATAAAGATATAGGTGAAAGTGAAGACTATTATATTCAAGTGTATGAACCTAATCCTGAGGATTTTAATGACCTCAATGAAGAAGATATGCAAGAAGAGGGACTTAACATTATAAGTCCAAATAAGTTTGAAATGAAGGTAATAAAGAATATAATAATTCTGTTTTAGTGGTAATGGAAGAAGTTTTAGAAAACTCTTTAGTGGAATTGCTCGAAGAGATAAATATAGTCTTAAAAGAGTTTCATCATACTAGTTCTCTTAAACTACTTGATTCTCTATCTACCATGCTTGATGTTCAGCACGTCAAAGAGAGCAACATGCTCCTCAACCTCTCATGATTGACGTCCAGCACGTCATAGGTTTAGAACAACATGTTGAGCTCCCCGATCTTTTACCCTTGACACGTGAAGAGAAAGATGAAGATAATCTTAATATATTAGGTTATGTCCAAACTATATCTACTAAGGCTTCAAATGTTGTTTGTACTCCACATCCTCGATCATATAGTGTTCATAGTTACGAATCTAGGAAGCTTGTAAATCTTCTTCTTATGTCCAACTCAACCGAGTTTTTTGCATGTTGAGATCATAAAATATATTCAAGTAAGTAATGAACAATACAAATTCAGAGCTGATTTACATAAGTATAATGATGCACTTAATGTTGGAGATTATTTCATGATACAAATTAGACCTGAATGATGTCTTTTGGAAATCAGTCATAAATTGCAAGTCAGTAGTGTTAGACCATTCAAAGTGTTGCAAATGATTGAATCAAATAATTATATAATTAAATTGTTACTAAACTTTGATATTAACTCTACTTTTGACCTGAAAGACCTTGTTATATATAAAATATGACAACTTATCCATGATGATTCTTTTGAAACCTCCACCCCATTATATTTATCTTTAACATAAAATGAACATATTAATACTACTTTGGATGCACAAGTTGTTTTTACCAAGGATGTGAACTTCAGCGAATCCCAATATATGATCTCGACAACTAGATTCAGATTATACTTGGATTATCAGAGAGACATCATAACAACTTGGTCATGATCTTTGGGAGCATTATTGGAACTGTCTTGAACTACACTTGATAAGGTCAAGTCTCTCTAATCCTAGGAGAGTTGGTGGGGACACCGGACTTGAGACTTTGTTTACGCTTGCGTATAATCATAGATGATGGAGGATAGCTCAAACCATTAAGAGATTAGACTTTAGCTTATATTTTGATTTAATTTATTTGAATTTTTAGTTGAGGTTTATTAATTAAGTTTTATTTGTTGGGTTTGATTCAATTATTGTTGGGTATTTTATTTAGTGGGTTATAGATCCAATTGCTTGTTCTATTTAGGGTTTTAGTGTTTATATTTTATTTTTCTAAATGTTAGACAGTTGTTTATGAATTGAATAAAAATTACATACTATAGACTTTTCTAACCCCTTTCTTTTTTTCTGGCTTCTTCTTCTTAGCTTTTATTATTTCTTTGGCTTCAAATCTTTCTTGTCCCGCATCACACACGTATATGAAGAAGGTTTAATGATTATTCATAGCAGATGTGTGTCGATGTGAAGAAGACATTTAATTTCTTTTCCAAATTGTGGACTTGGGCAACATGTCTTTGTAGTATTGAAGATACTTGGTGTTAAATACTGGTTGTTAAATGGAACACTGATGATGGGTTTGCCAATCTGTAACCAGAACCACACCAGCAAAGCAGACAAACACGGCTAATAATGGTTTGAAGGAGGGCCACTTTCCTTCCTAAACTTTTGTATTACTTGCCGTGTCAAGTTGGTCTGGATGAATTTATTTATTTTTTAACCAAAGAATGGGAATCTTTTTCCCATTTCTATTTATTTTTCTACATAAAAGGAAATACTGAGGGGAATATGCAAGATATCTTCTTCTTCTTTAGCAATATCCCTGATAATTAAACGGTAAACAGATAAACAAGATAAAGGATCACAGTTTCACTTCTCATTTCAATTTCTCATTTGTGCTCCTGGCATTCCTATTTGTGAACTTCCCGTGTAATTGGGCAGCGCCCCCTTTTGCACGATTTCTATCTAATACTGTCTATCCAGCATATTTAAGAAAAAATAAAGGTAAAAAATTTGCTTTCTAGAAGAATTTGTCAGTGATTTTCGTTGATAATTAGGGAAAGGAAGACTCTATCCAATTATCATCCTTGATAATGTCAGCATCCCCATTCTACTTTGTTTTTCTCCAATTTCTAATTTATCAGCAAGACTTTAGGTTGCTCTGCTGCCTTTTTGGCTTTTATCTTGTTTTTTTCTCTTAATAATACTATCTTCATTGGGGCATATGATTTAGAGGAAGAATGCTGGAAGGACTTGGTGGAAAACCCTCATAAATGGTGGGACAACAGGGTTGACAAGGTAACGCTGCAAAACTTATTCATCTGATCTAATTATTCGTTTATAACTTCATGCCCCCTTGTTTGTTGTATTTAGAAAAACCCAAAATCTCCGGATTTCAAGCACAAAGAAACTGGTGAAGGATTGTGGCTTGACACATCACCAGCTTGGGTGCTCCCAAAGTTGCCGCCTACAAAAGGTGCAGAAAATGTTGCTGGCACTGAGGGATACAATGCTCTATTGAGTCAAGGAAGGACATAAGTCACTTTTATAAGCTGATCAGGTCTGCTGATGCAATTCCCAGTTCAGTGCAGCTTTTCATTTGTTTCCCTTCTTTCAAAGGAATCTTTGCTCCGCTCACAAGTCACATTTCCGATGATATTTCACAGGAAATTGTCTTATATAGGTTGTCCAAGCTCTCCAATACCAGATATATGAAGAATCTGAAAATGAAAAGGCTTCTAGCTTTTAATGTGTTGGCTGCTAACTACTAGTGGATCATGCAATCATTCTTCCTGATCTTATGACTTGCAGATGCTGTATATCCTTGCCGAAACGGGTTTCATCAAAATGGCAAGTGGTAAGCTTGTAGCCATGCTTCCTTAGCTATAAACATAATTAGATAATGCACAAAGAACAGACAATCGAAAATGACTTGATGATGTTTTGAGATTTGAGATCGAATTAAGTAGGAATTTTCAAGTTCGAAAAGGGACAGCTGATACTTGAGAGAACTTTTTGTTCAATAATGTGGTGAAAACGCTATATTTGAATCTAAATAGTTATTACTAATGTATATGTTTGTGTTATGTGTTATGCTACGCAATGGGTGGAATTAAAAAAAGTTGAATGTAATAAAAAATATTTAAGTTCTAGAAAATTATATAGTATTTTTATTAAATTTAGATAAATATTTAAACTTTTTTATTTAATTTTTTGTTTAACTTGAATTTAAAATTAAATTGACTTGGTTAGTCTAAAGATATCTTATCTGATTATTAAGTAAAAAAAATATCTGGATAAAATTGAAAAAAAATAAAATTAAAAAAAAATTAATAGAAAAAAACTCTCTAACTCTTAGTTCAAGTTTAAAATTAAATTTTATGAAAATTGATTTAATATGATTGAATTAATTTGATTCATATAAAAAAAAACTTAGATATCTGTTAATATATATATATATATATATATGTGTGTGTGTGTGTGTGTGTGTGTGTGTGTGTGTGTGTGTGTGTGTGATGGGACTGGGACAGCAGAACTCTAATTTCCTAAGTCTTTTTAGTATAAAGAATACCTACCCTTTTAACACCTGAATTTCTAATGGCATAACATAATTCTGATTGTTGTCAACTAAGAGCAAATAGACTATTAAATTTTAAGCATTAACACACAACTTATTATGAATTATCAAAGGCAAATAACCTAGTTTAACCTAGTTTAAGATGATCAATTTGTTATTATCAAATTCATCCAAAACATATTTGTTATCTTATATTTTCATAACATAGTAAAAATATTAAATAATTCTTAAAAAACAAAATTTATTTAATTTGTCTCCAGATGTTTTTACATAATTTCATTTTAATTTGAAAATTAAAATAACTAGATTTCTTTTAAAATCATATTTTTTTAGGCTTGCATCTAGTGGTTTTTTTTGTCATTATATTCTATTTTGTTTTTTAATTAGCAAGTAAACCAAGAGGAGATCAAATATTTTAAAAAATATAAAATATTATTAAAAATAAAAAGTTGTTAATGCATGCATGACATGTGCTAGCATGCAGAAGATGTTTGTACGTTTCAGGCGGAGTGTGCAGCGCCTCCTCGTAGTCAAAAAGGCCAACCACCATGTTATCTAAAGTGTCGCATCCTCTGGGGTGGTATGTGTACTGTGATTCGTGGTGTTTGAAATTTTTTATCCACCTCCTTGTCTCTCTCCAATACTTGGAAATTGTGTTAACCCAACCATAATTAAAAGTTGTCATCTAATTTTGTTATTTCAATTGTAGTCCTCATTCTTTTAATTACTCTTTATTTGTTTTGAATTCTTTTTTTGTTTGATTTTTTTTTTCAACTTTTAGCATTAGATCCTATTTTATTTTTATATCAAATTTGATCGTCAATCTTTTAATTGCTACTTCTTTTTTATATTATTTTATTAATTATTTTTTTTTAATTTTATCCCTCATCATTTAATTTCATTTAATTTTCATGTTAGATTTGATCCTTATTGTTTTGATTGTTTTTTTAATTTTCTTTTTTTAAAATTGATTTTTTTTTTAATTTCATCATTTAATATTTTGTTTTCAATTTCATTATTCGATAGTAGGTTTATTAAAGATAAAACTTCTTTATTCTTTATTCTTATTTTTCTTTTCTAGGAGGATAACTTAACCTCATGACTTGGGTCGTGAATTTTTCAGGCCAACTCAGATTGACTCGGGACTTTTACATCATTTTATTTCATTTTAGTTTTATGTCAAATTTATTCTCATTCTTTTAATTGATTTTTTTATCCTCTTTTGAAATTGATTTTAATTTTTTAATTTCATCGTTTAACATTAGATTTTGAGAATTGATTTTCATAATTTTTTTATGCAATATCCAAGTCTTATTACCCAGATCACAAGTATGAAACGTTAACCCGGATTAACAACATATTTTTTTACATTGATTTTTTTTATTTCAACCTTCAACATTGGTTTTATTAAATATTGAAATTTTGTTTTTCTTTTTTAATTGCTTTTTTGGTACTTATTTTTTTAATTGCTTTTTTTTATTTTTTTAAATTGATTTTTTTTTAATTTTATCTTTTAATATTGGATTGTTGATAATCGTGCTTCATAAATTTTTTGATGTGATGATTTTGATCTCATGACCCATGTCATGGGTATGAAATTGAGTTGCTTCTTTTTTTATTTTTTTTATCGATTTGCTTTCTATAAGGATGAATCGACTTCAAAACCCGAGTCATGAGTTTGTCATGCTAACTTGGATTTGCTTGGAGTTTTTTCTGTTTTTTTTTTCCTATAGTTTTTTTATTTTATACTTTAATATTGAGTTATTTGAGAATTTATCTCTATATTATTTTTTTTGCCTTTTGGAAACCATTTTTTTTCTACTGGTCATTGTTATCACATTTTCTCTTTACATTCTATACATTTACTGTTGTTTTTTTTATATAATTAAATTAAATCATTGTATTGGACTCATTAGAGTCTATAACTTCGGTTCAAGAATTTGTTTTTGCTTTAAAACACACTGGCATTGCTTGAATATTGTTTTTTTTAAGTTATAGAAAAAACTAACCTTACCGTGACAAAGCTCGGGTCACATATAAGTAACGAGAATTATTTTTAAAAAATTGTTTCTTATCAAAGAAGAAAAGAAGAATGAGAATTAACAATTTTGCGAAAATAATGGACGAATATTATCAAATACATCAAGGATTTTATGCAGTTTTTGTTATTATACGAACTAAGCACATAGGTTTCATTCAATTCTACCACATAATTTTCAGGCTTCCAAAGTTAAACCATTGTAAATAAAAAAAATCTTGTATCCAATGTTGTCAAAATCGCAAGTTAACTCGTAAAATTGTACGATTTTACGAGTCAACTTATATATAACATGTAAAATCAAGTTAAAAACTTGAAAACTAGCAAACTCGGTCAGAGTCGGTCAACTCATTAAACTCGGACTCAGTTTACGAGTTTGACAAAAGTTACAAAATTTATTGTCTTTTGGTTCGAGTCCCGACTTTGCCTTTTAAGTTTTTCCCACTCCCTAGCCTCCCTTCTGCCTTTTGCCCAAATCTTACATTCTCAACCCTAACATTGCTAGCCCCAGCAAAGTTAATTGGGGTTTGAGATTTTATTTGGGACTTAGACAGGGCGGGTGAGAGAGGGGGAGGGAGAGGAAGTGGGGGTAGCGAGGAGGTGATTGTTTTGGTTTTGAGGTGAGAAGTGGAAGTGGAAAGGAAGGAAATGGAAGGAGGAAAAGAGAGTTTTGTGGTATTAAGAGACAAAAGAAATCTGTTAAGAGGGATTTGAGAGAAGAAGAATTTCAGGGTGGTGGAAATAGAAGTCATGGGAGGAGGAGTAAAGTAAAGAAATGCAAGAAAAGATGAGAATGAGGGTGTGGTTTTTAAAAAAGGCCAGCGCAATCAAAGTGGTAAGAAGGATTTTATGTGGTCTACAATTGAGATGAATATTTTACTCTTATATAGTTTAATTAAATTGCTTTGATTTTAATTTATTTTTATGTAGTTTACTATTTCAAAAACAAATTAACATGCTTTTGCAACTTGCGAAGTTCAAGCAACAAATTGGGTTACAATGAGTGCCAACAAGGATTTTTATTATTTTTTATGTTTATTATTCTTATAATTTCAAAACAAATGGAGGATTTTATTGATGTTCTTGAAATATCGCATGCATATAGCTTGTACATTGATAAAAACCAAAATGAACAAAAAAATTGTTTTTGAAATGATGACTAATCTTGTGGAGACTTTTTTTTTTTCTAATTTCAATCAATACATTTAGGATTCGGCTAATGAATGACCTTTAAAACACTTATTAAAAATAATTTAATATTTTTAATCAATAAATTATTTGAATTATATATTTTAAAATGTTTGAACATTTATATTATTTATTTTATTTTTATTTTAATTATGTTATATTATTATCTACTACTTGATTAAAATTATTAATATATAATTAGTTAAAATATTTTATTTATAATTTTATAATTCAAATTTATATTGTAGATTTTATGTCGTGTTAAAAAAATATTTTTAATAATGATTGGAAATAAAACAAAAAATTTTCATACCACATAATTGTGCTAAACCTTGCAGATACAAGAACTTCGCCCCTAGTAGTCAAGCCACCCGAAAAAATTAGCCCTAATTGTTAGCCACCCGAAAAACTTAGCCCATGAATTAATAAACGTAAAACCCACTACCACTAGGGTTTATCACCGGGGCTTCTTCTTCTCCTTGTTTGAGAAGCAAAGCAAACAGCATTTTTCTGTCTTCTCATCTCTAAATTTCTACAACCAGCTCACTCCATCTTCCATCAATGGGGAAGAAAAGAGAGAGGCACCGAAACCCAGAACCTTTCCTCCCAGAGGATACAGACTCTATT
>Ga0325411_1008861_pt1 | contig 10831 bp, 7 predicted proteins | sample PopdelMetagenome_13_FD_206181 | JGI IMG/M metagenome (GOLD analysis project Ga0325411, IMG submission 206181) | Populus deltoides microbial communities from Bellville, Georgia, United States - Xylem-PdIQD-R4 | ecosystem: Host-associated > Plants > Phyllosphere > Stem > Wood/Secondary xylem...
TTTTTTTAATAATTTTTATTTAAAAATATATTAAAATAATATTTTTTTATATTTTTAATAGCATATCAAGGGGCGGTTTGGGGGTATTGACATCATAAAAAAGGTCGGAGCAAGTATTTTCAATAAAAGTGACCTTGCAACCACCCAATCACGCTAGTGTTGGGTAATTGTATTTGTTTTTATCTGTTTTTTAAATAATATTTATTTAAAAATATATTAAAATAATATTTTTTTAATATTTTTAATAGCATATCAAAACAATACAAAAATATAAATTTTATTTTTTAAAAAAAACCTGAACTTGAGAAGTGGTAAAAAAATAAATAACAATTAAAAGGATTTAGAAAGTCAATATTATCAGTTCAGGACAAGACCTCTTCTCAAGATTTACAGTTCCCCGCGCGACCTGTAAGTGTTTGCTTTCTTAATTATTTCAACTCAAATAATAATAAGATAATCTTCTCGATTACAATATCAAATTAAGAAGGATTTACAAAGTCAATATTATCAACATTTTCCTTAAACCTCTTCAACGCTTGCATCAAGTACTGTGATAGAGAACAATTAAAAATAAAATTCTAATTTAAGTACTAAAAAATAAATTATAATATTTCTATATAATAAAAATTGTGTTTATTTTATTCAACGATTCAATGATTTATACAAATTAATGTCTATATATATATATAGACACACCAAACCAAATAAAACAGAAAAACCTAACAAGTCTTAATTCAATAAGAAAAATAAAATCCTAGTTTAACCACTAAATAATAAATCCTAATATTCCAAGATAATAAAATCTAGAATAATTATACAATATCAAAATTTCTAAATAAATAAAAACTATCGAGAATATTGCTGCCCTTCATTCTCCATCATTTAAATTATTGGGTATTTTGCTGGAATTTTTAATTTTTTTTATAATAAATAATAAGATTTCAGTTAGGTTATTATATCATCCAAAAACTTTTATCTCTAACTAAAAAAATTAAATTATTAAATGAGTTATGAGACTTCTATATATATATACACGCATATATTAAGAAAACAACATTAAATATACCAAAAACATATATTTCAACATGATCATAAAGAGGAGAAGAGCGAAATCTATGGAAAAATATTGATCTACGCCATGGACAAATTAAGAGTCTACCATTTTTTATGAATATAAACAAACAAAATCGGACTATAATTTTGTGCATGCGAGGGAGCAAATGGTTGCGAAAGAAATAAAATAAATTAATATTAAAAAAATAAAACAATGATGGAGACAGATAACAATTTTCTTTGAAAAAAACTTCAGATACTTCTGTCTTGCTAATTTTTAACACCTACTTTTATAGATTGTGTGGATATAAATTTTAAAAGTACATTGAAAAGAAAAAAAAGTCAAATTTGCATCGCATGATGAATGATCGATCACACATTACGTTTGTTGATATTGATTTTGATGCTTTTGTCTTTATATTCTTTTTACAGCCTCTTCGTATTTTTAATATTTTTATATAAAGTTATATGATTCTTTTTATTTTTGTATTTAAAAAATATTTTTTATTTTTTTAATTTTTTTTCTTTAAATTAATATATATTTTTTATATTTTTAGATTATTTTAATACGCTAATGTTAAAAATAATTTTTTAAAAATAAAAAATAATTATTTTAATACACTGACGAGTAAAATACACTTTAAAAAACAACTGTAACCACCCTAACAACTTTTTCTGTATAGATAAACCTTGAATCTAGTTGATTCATACATGACTTAAGTTGGGTGTTAGAAAAAATCAACTTAAATTGAACACGTTTTAATTTACCTTCTAACTAAATCTTGTTATATTTTTTTTTATAAAGTATAATTTTTTTTTTAAATCTTGAAATATTATTATTTTAATAAATTTAAATTAACTCGTGACCTGCGACTCTACCATGTTCCAAGTCATGATGTATTTAATTAGCATGACTCTATGAATTGAAAAGAAAAGTCACATGGAAATATCTCACACGTTTTTATTAGTCGATGTTAACACGTGTATGCATGTGGGTAATTATTTCCAACATCCTTTTCATGAACTTTGAGCAGGTATAGGTTTTAGTTGCGTGGCGTCACGAATGATCTCACACATTCCAAATAGCATCATGGATGATCTCACACGAATATTGGTATATCTCTGTGCATGGCTCTAAACTGTGGAAACCCTAGCTAGTCGGCAAAACCTTCTCGTGTCAGCATTATTAAACTACTAAAATTGCCACGCGGGGGAAATTAATTAAGGTATGGCTATGAAACTTGGAGACAAAGCAACTTCGGACGTTGTTCAACTTATCTATATATCCCTTCGTTTTTCAGACAAAAATCTTGAAATTCACTTTCAGATTTAGGGCATTGGTTTGAAGAGTGGCAGCCAAGCCAATTATCCGGTCAATCATTTTGTAAGGGTGTCAATGCTTGGAAATATTATATTAAGTTACAGCAAGTTCAGGGTCCCTTTTTTTTTTTTTTTCTTTTTCTGTTCATGCATATCAAATTGTCACTACAAAAGAAAGAAAGAAAGAAAGAAAGTTTTCGTTTCTAGAAGACGAGACGTCAATAGTCAATTGGCTCCCTTAATTCCTGATTTTAATTTCCCATGAGGTGAAAATGAAACAGATTAAATTGAAAACCATTCAAATTAGTCCCCAATTACCAATATATTCTCAATATAGTACTTGATTGGCCTTCAAGACTTATTCTTAATTGGGTCGTTCACTAGAATATTGGGGCAGCAATTTCCATTTAATTGGCCTTAATTTGAGACTAAGATTATTCTGGAAAAACAATGATTTCTTACATAGATTAAGGTCTTCAACGACTTCATCATCATCATCTATATTCAGCTTATAATTGAGTGCAGTTTAGTTCGATTTGATAAAGATGATATAATCTTGAAAACATTGTGTAAAATTTGACCAATTCTTTTAATAACATATATAGGGTTCATTTCTCAAATTAATTACATGGGTGGCTTTGAATATTTTTGCGATGAAAATGGGATAAATCTTCTTTGAGGATCCATAGTTTTAATTTGGTCTCTCCAATTGGAGGGAAATTGATTGAAATTTCTTAAAATTACAATTTCAACCTCATAAAAGCATCCTTTTAACTTAATTATTACTTTCAAATTAAGGGCATTTAATAGTAATAAATATTTCTATTTTATTTTATTTTGGTTTAAATAAAAATAAATAAATATATACCTTTTCTCCCCTAAATTTCTTTAACTCCATTCCCATCCCATCTGAAAAAAAGAAAAACAACAATTTCCATTCTTTTACCTCCTTTTCTTTCCCCTTTTATTTTTAGTTGTTATGTTATATATATATATATATATATATATATATATATATATTGTGCGTGTGGTTTAAGAGTTATTTATTGGTTAAATAATTTTTAATTAGTCCAATAGAAAACTAATAAAGAAGTTTCAGGATAGAGTTATTAATTAACACAAGTAATACAAGGACAAGATTTTAGACTTTAGGATTCTCTTCCTTTTGTTTTATACCTAATCTATAATTATGTTTATTTTTTAGAATAGTCAATTGCACCGTACTATGTTTTGGATTGAATTAAAAATTTTAACTTAAGAAAAAAGGATCTATTATGGACGTGTATTTTTTTTATTGTGAGCTTAAATTTGTGCACTCATTTATTTATAATAATTTTGTTGTTTTTATTGTAATAATCTTAAGTTATTTATATTTAAGTGATATTACAAAACCTTTTTTTTATTATTATTAAACTTAATTAATAGTACCATTACAACTGCAATAACAATAGTGATTATTAGATTTTTTCGATTAAAAGAAACTATTATCATTTTAAAGTGTATGATAAATCCATTATTCTTCACTCAAACTAGATATTATTAATTATGACCCGCGTTGCAAACCTTATTTTTCTTTTCATGACTTGGGTTATAGACTTCATTGGATCAAATAAATTAATTTTATTTTAAGTAAATTATTAAAAAAAAGCAACAACAACGAATGAATCAAATAAAAAAAAGTGCTCATAATAACTTGAAAAAAAATATTTTTTTAAAAATAAATAAATGATGTATCTCAATTCCTAACCCATTAATTACAAAAAAATAAAGATTGGTAAAAAAAAAACCTAAAACAATTTAGGTCGAGTCAATTTGAGTCAGCATGACAAACTTGCAACTCGATAATTAGGGTTGAGTCAGCCTATGTTATCCCGCCAAACTCGTTATCTAGATCATGAGATTGAGATAACCCAATAAAAAAGAAAACAAAAAGAATAAAAAAGCCTCTATTTTTTTAAAAAAATCAATGTCAACTTGTGTTAACTTTTCGAACTTATAACCCGCGTCATTAAACTAGAAGCACTTTATCTGAAAAACTATGAAACTCAATTCTCAATTAATCAAATGTTGAAGGATAAAATTGAAAAAAAAATTTCAATTATACAAAAAAATTACAAAAAAAAATATCAATTAAAAGAATAAAAATAAAAGTTGAAATACAAAATAAGTCTCTCCATTAACTATAAAGATTGTATAGTAATGTACTAGACATTTTAAAAGACATTATAAAAGAATATTAAGTTAAAATAATTTATAAACTATACTTTTGCAATTCATGAAATTAATTGATATATTTTGTTTTTAAAAGTTCACGAGATGATAATTTCATTAGCAAAAAAGTTTTTTTTAATATACACATGTTATAATTATACTAATTGTTTACATGAACTTATTGTAAATGTAATTACTTCAAGTCAGTATAGAAAAGGACCAGATAATTCCCCATGCTATGATGTGGCGAGACCAAAAACATTTCACATGTAAGAAATTAATATCCATGTATAGGGAAATTCTTTAATAGTTTCATTAAACTTAATTAAATGGTTAAATTTGAAATCTTCCAATCATACTTTTTGCTTAATTTGAGCTTCAAATTAAAATATATAAAAGTTACCCTAGTATGACACCGTCTACTTGAAAAGTTTAAAAAACTTGAACGACTAATAAAAATATGGTCTAACTTTCAAAAAAATTTTAAGATGATATATATATTTTTTTAAATAATGAAATGACAACACATTGGATCAACCTGAGTCAAGTGAGGTTAATCCGTCAAACCCGCGACTTGATTTTTGAATTCCATTGAATTTAATAATTTTTTTTAAGACTATTTTGATTCAATTATACGATAAAAAATAGACATTTGCGTAACCGAGCACCAACTTAATATCGAGACTTTTTATGAGATCATGATAAACTCATAAAGTAAATCAAAATAAATCATAAAGATCAATTTTCAATAATTATGTTATTTATAAAATTATTTTTTATTTAATAATATGATAAAAAATAGATGTTCAAAATGCCGAACACCAACCACACCAACCCAATGTTGATATGTTTTTTTTTAAATCATAATTATCCTATAGAAATAAATCATGAATTTTAATTTTTAATAATTATATTTTTATTGGAATTATTTTTTATTCAACAATATAATAAATCATTAATTTTTATTTAATAATATAATAAAAAAATAAATGATTGTAAAAATGAGCACCAATCAATTTCTAATTTTGGGATGCTTTTCAAAAACCATGATAATTTTATATATAAAAAAAAATTCAATTTTCAACAATTGAAAATGAAAATAAAATAAAATACATGTTGACATGCGAGCAGCGGAACAGTCTATGTTAATTCTAGGGTAGACTTTTTGAAAAGAAAAATATTTCTACCACAGATTATAAATAAAATACACTCTGGTCAACTAGTTCAAATAATAGGAAGCAAAGAAACTTGAACGATTTTCTCTCTCTATCCCCGTTTTCTCCTATAAAATTATATATATGTTGACATTTTGTCGTAAATTTTTCACGGGGCTACGCTTCAGGTTCGTTCCCTTGAAGCTCAAGGAAACACAATCTGGGTTTTGATTGTTTGTTAAGATTTATTTTCAAAAAAGCCGCCTGTACTGTACGTCCAGTCAAGTTTTTCTTATAAATATATCTTGGCATTTCGTACTAATTCGTTCATGGTCGCTCCACTATAGGTTTTGTTTCCCCTTGAAGGTGAAGAAAACACAATCTGGGCTGATTCATTTAGCTTTTTGTTAAGATTTCTTGAAACAAGTTCCCAAACCAAGAAAAAAAAGAAACAAAATCTAGGATTTGTTTTGCTTTTAGTTGTTGTTTAAATATTCTGATCCATTATCAATGGAGAGTGCTAATATTTCTAGAGGTAGTGATAGTTTTAGAGGTAGTTCTAGAGGAGTTTCGTCAGTATGGAGAAACAGCACTGTGGAAGTGTTTTCAAGATCTTCAAGAGAAGAAGATGATGAAGAGGCTCTAAAATGGGCTGCGCTTGAGAAACTACCTACCTATGATCGTTTAAGGAAAGGTATATTAACGAGTGCGTCAAGAGGTATAATTAGTGAGGTAGATATCGAAAACCTTGGAGTCCAAGAGAGAAAACAGTTGCTTGAGAGGTTGGTCAAAGTTGCAGACGAGGATAATGAGAAGTTCTTGTGGAAACTCAAGAACCGTGTTGAAAGGTAAGAACCTATCCTTTGTTTCTCCATTCCTGTGTATGCTAACTCTGTTTGGTTTATAGAGAGAATGTCAGAAAGAAAGCAAGTTCTTGCATTGAAACATGATATTGTACCTAATGGATAATTGTTACTTAGTTTCTGATCATTCATAGCATAACTCGACAAGGGATTGATTTAAAAAAAGAAAAGATATTTTGCTTTTCCTTTCTTGTTTGCTGTTATGGACGATGAAGTTCTTTGATTTTCTGTAATAATTGGTGCTTCAGGGTTGGAATTGAGTTTCCAAAAATTGAAGTTCGGTACGAGAATCTAAATATTGAAGCAGAAGCTTACGTAGGAAGTAGTGCTTTGCCTTCATTCGCGAAGTTCATTTTTAATATAATAGAGGTAACAACATTTCCAATCAATGAAAACCAGTTATTATTGCTGAAATATGAATTATAAGATACTACTCTTTTTCTTTGTTCATGTTTTTCTTACCAATCAATTTTGTAGGGTTTTTTTATTGCTCTTCATGTCCTTCCAAGCAGAAAGAAGCCACTCACCATCCTTAAGGATGTTAGTGGAATCATCAAGCCATCAAGGTAAGATAATCATGATGTAAAGCTCTGTTTGCTTAAGAATTATTTAATAATCTATTGCCTATTCCTAATTTTTGTGCCACATGCATGTTTTAGATTGACTTTGCTTTTGGGTCCTCCGAATTCTGGGAAGACCACACTGTTGTTGGCATTGGCTGGAAAGCTTGATCCTAGTCTGAAGGTGGGGATATATTCTTGTAAATTTGTATATTCCTTGAGGATTTAGTTTTTGGTTATCAGTCTTGATTTGAGAAGCTGAATTATTTCGGGCAGTTTTCTGGTCATGTGACTTACAATGGTCATGAGATGAACGAATTTGTACCACAAAGAACGGCTGCCTATGTCAGTCAACATGATCTCCATATAGGAGAAATGACTGTGAGGGAGACTTTGGAATTCTCTGCCAGATGCCAAGGGGTTGGCCACCTACATGGTTAGAATAAAGGACTAAATTTTTGTTGCTAATTCCACCAGAAACACAATTCACTCTGGTGATCTATTCAAAAACCAAGCATTGCTAAATAAAATTTCTGGCAATTCACAGAGATGCTGGCAGAGTTGTCGAGAAGAGAGAAAGAAGCCAACATCAAGCCTGATCCAGATGTTGATGTCTTCATGAAGGTGAGGAAAGATATTACTATTTTGCCTGTTAGACGTCTTTCAGAAGAGTTGACGTTGCTAGAATAAGCTACGATGATTTGGAAAGTAACTTTCCTTCTCTGATGTTTCTGAAATTGCAGGCGGTAGCAAGACAAGGTCAAGAGGCCAGTGTCATCACCGATTACGTCTTGAAGGTTTTATTTATCAATATATACTACATAAATGTCATGAAAGTCTTCATCAGAAACCGTGAACATAATATCTAAACCTTTTATGCTCTCTCTCTCTCTCTGATAATTATAGATATTAGGATTGGAAGTCTGCGCAGATACCTTGGTGGGGGATGAAATGATAAGGGGTATATCTGGAGGACAAAGGAAGCGTGTTACAACCGGTAAACATCTCCATCAGTCCATTCTCATATCAAGAACAATCATTTCATTTCATTCTCCATTTAATGTACAAAAATCTCCAATGATCTGTCGTAGGGGAAATGCTGGTCGGACCGTCAAGGGCATTGCTTATGGATGAGATTTCTACAGGCCTGGATAGCTCAACAACTTACCAAATTGTGAACTCATTAAAGCAAACTATTCACGTTCTCAATTGCACTGCTGTCATCTCACTTCTCCAGCCAGCACCAGAGACTTATGACCTCTTTGATGACATCATTCTCCTGTCAGATGGCCAAATTGTGTACCAGGGTCCTCGTGAAAATGTGCTTGGATTTTTTGAACATATGGGCTTCAAGTGTCCCGACAGAAAAGGCGTGGCAGACTTTCTACAAGAAGTAAGCATAAACAAGGCTTTTTTACATGGAAACTCGACGACAATAGGATGTCCTATTCTCAATATATGAGCCTTATGTAAGTGTCACAATCTTCAGGAATAATGAATAAATTCATTGCAGGTGACATCAAAAAAAGATCAAGAGCAGTATTGGGCAATTAAAGATCAGCCTTACAGGTTTGTCGGGGTCAACGAATTTTCTGAGGCATTTCAGTCATTCAACGTGGGACGAAAGATAGCAGATGAGCTTTCAATTCCATTTGACAAGACTAAGAACCATCCAGCTGCATTGGTAAACAAAAAATATGGAGCTGGAAAGATGGATCTGCTTAAAGCTAACTTCTCAAGAGAATACTTGCTCATGAAGAGGAACTCATTTGTCTACATCTTCAAGATATGCCAAGTAATTATCGATAGTTGTTACAATATCCAAGTTTCTCTTACTTTCAGATTTTGCATCCAACGTGACACTTCTTACTGATCTTCTATCAGCTGACAGTAGTGGCATTGATTTCCATGTCACTCTTTTTTCGGACCAAGATGCATCATGATACAGTTGCCGATGGAGGAATTTATACCGGTGCTTTGTTCTTCACTGTGATCATGATCATGTTTAATGGAATGTCAGAGCTATCTATGACCATCGCAAAGCTTCCTGTGTTTTACAAGCAAAGGGAACTCCTATTCTTTCCTCCATGGGCATATTCAATTCCTCCATGGATCCTGAAAATTCCCATCACGTTTGTTGAAGTTGCTGCATGGGTGTTCCTAACCTATTATGTAATTGGATTTGATCCAAATGTTGAAAGGTAAACAAAAATTCTTTTTTTTTTAATGTAAACTTGCACAAGAATCCATTCTGATCCAGCTGTTATAACAAGGTGGTGTTTATTTTCTTTCAATCTTTTTTTTCAGGCTTTTAAGGCAGTACTTTCTGCTTTTGCTAATTAACCAGATGGCATCTGCACTATTTCGATTTATTGCTGCAGCTGGAAGGAACATGATTGTTGCTAACACTTTTGGGTCTTTTGCGCTACTTACACTTTTTGCTTTGGGTGGCTTCATCTTGTCTCGAGGTATGGTGATTATACTATTCTACTTAAATATTGTATTTTGCTACTCAACCTGGAGGAAATTATTTATCAATTTTTTTTGTTTAACGCCGCAGAGCAAATAAAAAAGTGGTGGATATGGGGTTACTGGCTTTCACCATTGATGTATGGGCAGAACGCAATAGTAGTGAATGAGTTCCTTGGACATAGCTGGAGTCATGTAAAGTTTCTTAAACTGGCCCTTTATTATACTTGCACCCTTGGCTCTCAATAATGAACTGATATCTGAAATTGTTTTTGAAATCACAGATTCCTGGAAACTCCACAGAACCACTAGGAATCCAAGTTTTGAAGAGTCGCGAATTTTTCACTGAAGCAAATTGGTATTGGATAGGAGTAGGGGCAACAGTAGGATTCATGCTACTGTTCAATATCTGCTTCGTTTTGGCCCTCACTTTCCTCAATGGTAAGTGTCATTGCCTGCTCAACTCCATACTTCTTGAAAGTTGGAGCTTATATTTATATATTGCAAATTTATGTTGGCAGCATTTGAGAAGCCTCAAGCTTTTATATTTGAAGATTCCGAAAGGGAAGGTTCTGTTGGCAAAACAGGAGGAGCTGTTCAGTTATCAAACCATGGAAGTAGCCTCAAAAACAAAACAGGTAAAAGAACCCAATAGATGAAGCGCGTTTGTGGTCCCTTCGTTTCCTAGCCTGTCAGATACTAATTGCCAATACATTTGCAATTTACAAGCAGAGAATGGAGATGAAATTAATAGAAATGGTGTTGCGTCGATTGGTGAGGCCAGCGATAAAAGGAAGAGAGGAATGGTTCTTCCGTTTGAACCACATTCCATCACATTTGATGATGTTATTTACTCCGTTGACATGCCACAGGTATCAAAATTTAGTAAAAAGAAGATCATACCTTCCTTTCATGTGATATTTACAGAGCGTGAACAAACTGATCATCTTGTATTGAAAATTTCAGGAAATGAAAATTCAAGGAGTAGTTGAGGATAGATTGGTGCTTTTGAAGGGTGTGAGTGGTGCTTTCAGGCCTGGTGTCCTTACAGCTTTGATGGGTGTTAGTGGTGCTGGAAAAACGACTTTGATGGATGTGCTGGCAGGTAGGAAAACTGGTGGATATATTGAGGGAGACATCAAAATTTCTGGGTACCCAAAGAAGCAAGAAACTTTTGCTAGAATTGCAGGATACTGTGAAC
>Ga0325411_1008863_pt1 | contig 10831 bp, 4 predicted proteins | sample PopdelMetagenome_13_FD_206181 | JGI IMG/M metagenome (GOLD analysis project Ga0325411, IMG submission 206181) | Populus deltoides microbial communities from Bellville, Georgia, United States - Xylem-PdIQD-R4 | ecosystem: Host-associated > Plants > Phyllosphere > Stem > Wood/Secondary xylem...
TAAAACTCGAAAACTGAATTCACAAACACACAAAATCTACGACAAAAAGTCATAATCCAACAACTCCGCACCTGAATTTCGTTCCGGATCTCGGAAAAATCATAAAACCGTTTCCCAGGCAAATGCAGAAACTCTCCCCACTCATCTTCACCACTACCGTCACCTTTCCTTTTAGTCTGCAATAACTGCAAAACTAGCGGTCGCCGAGTACAAATCTCGTTTCCACGTGGCAAGAAATCACTCCCAACAAGTGCTTCTAAAACACTCGATTTATGTTACAAGCTGAAGAAGGAGCAGAAGATACTGGCGGGCTTTAATTCAAAAGAAAGCTACTGTGCTCATTTACCTTAAACGCACCGTTTTATTATGTCTTTAAACGCACCGTTTGTTGTTATTAAAACTCATCGTTTAGATGAGTCAATACTCACCGTTTCAGCAAGGCTTCCTATTCTGTTACAAGAGGAAGTATATAACGTGTGTCTGTTGCATGAGAGATAGACAAGAAAAACAATGAGAAATGAATGATTCCCTTGAATTAAGGAACACTCCTATCACACCCCCTCCTGTTCATCATCTCTCCCCTCAACCATGGTCAAGCAGTAAAACACATTTCGGTCATCCCACAACCCATCACTGCACACAGACCTCCCTGCTGCAGAATCACATAATCATAGGGTCCATAAGTGTTACACACGTAACAACTTACCACTGCTTTGACTGCCTACAACTGCCACTTGCGGTAACTCAATCGTCGATTGACTACCTAAATGAGCAAATATATCTTGTAACTTGTTAACTATCGGTATCACCGATGATCCTAGCGGCGGCGCCGATGCTAGCGACGGTGATGCTGGCTCCTCCGCCATAGGTTCTGGATCCAGAGAGAAAGAGATGGAATGTGATTGAAACCCTAGCCCTGGGGTTTTGGAGATTTCTAGAGATAGAAAGTTATTTTTTAGAGAGAGAAAATGATGGCGGTGAAGTGTTGTGTGTGATTGGATTTTGGTTGGGAGGTGGAGCGTGGTGTGGTGTTTGAGTATTTTTTTTTTTTTTTTTTGTGTTTGAATAAGGCTACAATGAACGATGGGTGTCAAAGGGAGTTAACCTGCGCTCCTCTGTGATGTTTTGTAAGGAAGTTTAAAATTTTAAATAGAGTTGGGTATTTATTTAATTAGATAGTCTTTGTGTTTGCGGAATAATATGTTTTTTAAAGTGATTTTTAAGTTTTTTTTTTAAATTTTTTGAGGAGAATTTTATAGTGATTGAAGAGTACTTATTTATATTTTATTATTTATGGGGCTCATTTAGAAAAAATTAAACATAAAAAAATTCAATCACTCATCAAAATTGATAAGAAATTTTTTTAGTTGTTTTATTTATTTATTTAAATGACCTTAGAAATAACTAATAGAATCCTAAACACCATAAAAATACTTTGATTTTTTAGTGGTTTTGGCTTCTTTGCAAATATAGTAGGTGATCAAAGCAATTATGATTTTGTAAATGACAAGTTTATTGTGACCAAAAGTAAAAATCTTGTGTTCAGGTTTTGATTAGATGGGACTTATACATGAATTTGGGACAGAACTTTGTAAATTCTTATACAAAGTAATATTATTAGTAAACAGTTGACTTTGATAGCATTTGACTTGGTCATCACACGCATGTATAAGAAAAGCATTGCTAATATTTGTGAAGCACAAACTTGTAAGTTTCGTTTACAATAATCTTTGAGGATTGAAGTCCATAAGGGTAGCTAGGTTCAATCTTTGCAGTTAAAGGTTATTAATTGAAAATGATTATATATAGACTAAATTGAAAATATTATTTTACTTATAATAAGAAAACAAGATAAATATATATATTTCTTAACGGTAATTATTTGGAGCAATGATTAAGCCACTCTCAATTGAGTCCCCAGGTAAAAAATTCTTTCTTCAATCGCCCCTAAAAGAATAAAAAGAAGAAAGGAAGAAAATATTTTTTCTTAATTAATAGATCGCCATCTATCATCAAAAGAAGTTCATTTTGCAAAACTTTTACTGTCTAGAAATAGGACTGATCCATTGAGAATACCATTCTTGTCCTGAATGGGCCGGTGCTTACCTAACTCATGAATTTGAGAGCATTTCTCTGTCGTTTCCTTTTTTTGATTGCCATCCCAGAAGTTGCTCGGCAACTCGGAAGTAGTAGAGAGCACTTTGGCCTTTCCCATTTTTTAATTGCCACCGGAGAAGTTAATTGGCAACTTGGAGGTGCTGACGAGTGGTTGCCCCTCCTAACTTCAATATGCTTTGAATATTATAGAAATCTAAGCGAATTATGGATCGAAAATCTTTATTGAAAGAAATCAATAATTAAATAATTACAAGTTTTAATCTCACAACTTCATTCTATCTAATTAAATTATAACAATTAAAAACAATATAATCAAAAGTCTTTTACTTGAGTGATATGAAATTATTCCTTTAACTTCACGTAATAAATTGAAATCTTGAGTTGTGACACTGTTCAAATTGAAATGAAAAGGAAGATTTTTTAATTAGAATTGTGTATGTTGGCAAACAGTTGACTTTGATGGCATTTGACTTGGTCATCACAGGCATGTATAAGAGGAGCATTGCTAATATTTATGAAGCACAAACTTGTAGGTTTCGTTTAGAATCTTTGAGGATTGAAGTCCATAAGGTACGTAGGTTTAATCTTTGCAGTTAAAGATTATTGATGAAGAAGATGATTCGATGGATAAAAAAGAAGCCAGGAAAAACAAAGGTAACTATCAACTTTCTTCTTAGCGTATTTGATTGCTAGCTTGCAAGATGTACTGTACGCATATAACACTAATATTTGAGTCCTGAATGATTTTTACGAGTGACATAACGCTCTGTTGGTAATAATTTCTTGTTTTTTTTTCTTATTAATTTAACATGTATATATGAGACCAGAATTAATGCTACAAAATTATACATAGGTGCGGTAAAATATCCCTCTCGAAATTATGCATATTTTCCACTTTGTTACTAAATAGGTGGTCACAAATAATTATACGGATAGCTCCTTCCAGGTTGTTGGAGATCACAATGAAGTTTCAGCAGAAAGAAACTCCCTCAAGGATCAAAAACCTGTAGGTGGAAGAGAAGTGAATGGCTTTGAGTACCAGATACGATCAAAGGACGAGGACATACGACGTCTTGAGGACGAGCACGAGCTAGCTATGAAGGACATACGACGTCTTGAGCACGAGCTGGTTATGAAGGACGAGGAAATGCGACGTCTTAAGAGCCAACTAGATCTAAGAGAGAAGGAATTTGCCAGCCTGAGGATTGCCATCCGGTCAGCTTGTACCGATTTGAGCAACGCAGTTACCACTGTTGATGATGCTCTTAAGTTTAAAAACAAAAGTCCTTCCAAGAAAGGAATTGAACATTTCTATACAGAAGAAGACCTCTATGGAGCTGAGAAATCGGAGCGGAGTGATCTATTTTGAGGGCTAGCTTTCTATTATTTAATAAAAGTATACTTGATAAATGTGTGATACATAAGAAGTTTATTTAGAAAACTAGTTGTCACCACTCTACCATACCACACCACGTTGTTTTATTCCATCGAAGACATTCTGGAAAATAATTAAGAGTTTGAAGAGAAGTTTAGTTTTCTTTATCAGTTTCATTTTTGTTTTTATTTTTTTCTCAAAAGGTTTCCTCGGTTTCGTTAAATAATTATTTGAATTTAAAAAAAATCATAAGGTTTTAAAATCATAAATATTTTTATATTAAATTGTTTATGTTTATAACTTCGAGTACAAGTTCTTTTCTATTCAAATATCATTTTTTATCTCAGTTTCTTACAGATCCTAGAACCATAATAATAAATATTATTACTTATAACGAATTAAAAACTGTTTGATTGAGAATACACCTGGAATACTAGCGAATTGATAGTGAGTATTTCTTGAGATACGCTTCGCCAATCCCGAGAATATTGAGCGAAGGCCTCCAATGTTGCAATGCACCAAACACCAAGATTCAGAAATTTGACAGAAGCGGGCGATTAAGAAATCCCTCCTTTTTTCTACCAATCCCATGACATACTTTCACCAAATCATTTCTGGAAGCAAATACGACCAAGTCAGCATGTTTCTATGCTGAACCTATGTAGAATCTATCCGGTGGCCACCTTCACAGAGATAAATTGAAATAATCTGGTGAACAGAAAGTGCTTTGCAGACAATAACCTAGAATTTCAACAAGTGTTTCACAGATTTTCTTTTTACCTCAACAGTGTTTCTCCAACTATAACTTCATAAGACTTCAAAGTTAAACCACCTAGAACTAAAATGCAAAAAAAAAAAAAAAATCATTGTCAAAGCTGCGAAAAGCTTTCCATCCAAAAAAACACCGGCATTCAAAGAATAGAAGTGAGGATGTAGTTACCGTAAAGATTATTTACAGCAAGAAAATAAATGGAGAGAATAAGTGGATTAGATTCCAAGATCAACAATCTCAAAATTGCGTCAAATTTTACCCCAATAAACAAAAACACTAAACATGCCGGATATAACTCATGCTTCAGTGAAGTAGCTCTATCATTCAGGCTACTTGGTAATTCTCTGTGATCAATTGAGTCCTCTGGGAAAACTTGGGAGGAGCTCCACCCTTCAGGGGAAGGATATGAACAACCTGCGAAAAGAATAGGAAAGGAAAATGAAGGGCGATGTAAAGATAATCGGAGGTAGACTAAAAGAACAAGCTTTTAATTAGCTTGAATCATTGATATTACCAACTACATAGTGGTGGGGAACAAGAATAAGGAACTGCAACAACTGGCAGTAACTGTAACTCAACAATTTCATGCAATGGTGATCGCACACTTTGTTTTCATGAGCTAGCATTGACTAGATGGCTTTAATTTATATTACATGCGAATTTTATTAATCAAGTGTAAGTTTTAGATGGGAAATATTCATACTGGTGTGGAACAGCTACAATCATTAAAAAGGCCAGCCGAGGAAGATAATTCACAAATTGGAAAAGCAAACATTAATTTTACATGCAGGTTGAAGTTCCTTTATTAAGGGTGGTGCAAACAAAATCACCAAGATTTTAGACAAAACAAACCTTTAGCTCACTGTATGTGCTGGTGGCTGAAAACCGAACAGAAATGGGGAAGAATGATGACGAATCTGCTGGTGGCTGATACGGTTTAGCCTTGTGATACGAACCAAATAAAATCATATTCGGATTTTGATGTAAAAGTTTTTACTTTTTAGTTTTATGCTATTAAGTATAACTTCAGATCCAACAATTGGATCGAGCTGTAACTTTAGCAGAAGATTACAGAGGTGTTTGTCTATGAACGTTGGGGTATATTTTCATGAGAATCCATGTTCGGAAAGGATTTGCAATATAGGTCTGAACAGGCTATACGAATTTTGTTATTTATTTTCTTTTGACTTGTGGACTTTCTATTTGGCAAGGATCCTTTTTCTACAAAGATGTAGGAGCTTGTTTTGAGAATTTTCTAATTCCACAAGGATCTTTAATGAGCTGCAATATAATTTTCAAGTATGGTAAGGATTCATTAATGTTTTAAAATTTTTTTCTTATAAGGATTCCTTATTCATCCTAGCTACACAAGGAAAGAAGGGCTGGTGGTTTTTAATGACAAGCTAGTTATTTTTATTATTTTCTTTTATGTTTGGGCTTAATTAATACTTTGTTTTCAGTTAGGATCCAAGGCTTGTATGGATCAGGTTATAGGTTTTTAGTTTAGGGTTTTTAAGTCAGTTTTGTATGGGGTGAGTTCAACCCATAAGGGTAGATCCATTAGAGTTACTTTTAAGAACTATTTAAAAACATGTAACCTAAATTTTATTTTATTTTAAATTAATATTTTTTTAGTATTTTATATTATTTTAATTCTGATGTATTAATATCAAAAATAATTTTAAAAATAAAAAATATATTATTTTAATATATTTCAAAATAAAAAATATTTTAAAAAACAATCACAATTAAAATAAAATGAAATCAAAAGAATCTAACAGTTGGGGCTATGATAGCATTTGACTTGGTCAACACACGCATATATAAGAAGAGCTGCCATTGCTAATACTCGTAGAACAGAGACTTGCAAGCCTGGCGTACAATCTTCGAGGATTGGAGTCCATAAAGCAGTAGTCGTCGCAGGTGGTGAATCGTTCAATCCTTGCAATTAAAGATTATTGAAGAAGAAGATGATTCGATGGATAAAAAAGAAGCTACGAAATATAAAGGTAACTATCAACCTTCTTCTTTGCATTTTTGATCGCTAGCTTGCAAGATGTATTGTCTGGATATAACAGCGCCTTAACTTGTAGCCATGTAAGCTTAAAACGGGGTCTTGTAGTTATAACATTTGTTCAAGATTTGCCACTTTGGTTGGGGCTACGGTCTAGGGTATTTGATACTAGTTTTTGTTTTTTTTTGTTTTTAATTCTTTGAAAGGAATACGCATTCAAAATAGGAAATAAACATATTTAAATACTATATTAATTCTTTACAATTACCAAATAGTATTACTTTGTTCGAAGTTTCTGTTGTCACGTTGGTGACTTTGATGCATTTGTACCCTTGATCTCTTGCGTATTAAAGTTTAATTAATTGCCCTGACAATTGTTAATCAGGAGAGGCAGGGGTAATATTATTTCCTGCAGTTTAAATAAATATACATACGTGTGTGATTAAAAAAAATAAAATAAGAACTACTACTATTCAATATGCTTTTCCTTTTATATGCTATAGTTTCTCAATAACAAGACAGTTGCGTTTCTCTATATTTAGATGTTTATTTTTTGTGGGTTGAGTTTCATATATCTATATAAATATTTATTTTATGATTATTATTTATTATTTATCAAAAAAATAAAATAATGATATATATTTGAAGCATAAATATATATATATATATATGTATGTATTATATTAATATTGATATATGTATATATTATATTATATTATATTAGATTCAAAAAATTATATATATAATCAGATTTTCAAGTTCGTGTTTAGCAATATTTATATTTTATTTATTATTTATTGAGTAAAATATTCATAAAAAAATTATTTATATGAATTAATTTGTATATATATCTATCAAGTTGAAATTAAATTAATTTTTTTTAAGAAAAAATACAGTTGTAGGAAGGAGAGCATTTGACTTGGTTATAGCACACACGCTTATATAAGAAGAGCATTACTAATATTTATAAAGTACAAACTTGTAAGTTTCGTGTAGAATCTTCGAGGGTTTAAGTCCATAAGGTAGCCATCGAATGTAGTGGTTGTTTCAATCTTTGCAATTAAAGATTATTGAAGAAGATTATTCGATGGATAAAAAAGAAGCCAGGAAATATAAAGGTAACTATCAACTTTGTTCTTAGCATATTTGATCGTTATACAGCTTGCAAGATATATTGTCTGAATATAACACTAATCTTTTAATCTTTTGAGTCCTAGATTACATACATTTTTCCATCATGTCACTAGATTTGCTGTTACTGTCCGTCTAGCTGGGTTGTGGCACGGCAAAACAGGTCTGATGGTTCTTATGAAGAGCACAGTAAAGTTTCAATAGAAAGGAATCCAATTGAGGATTCGTCGGTTGGAGGTGAGAGCGAAATGAGTAGGCTTGTGGACGGTGAAATTAAACTTCAAAAAATGAAGGAATTCGGAGTTATCAGAAGGCCATGAAAGCTTTAAGAGATGAGGAAATTCGGAGGCATCTGAAGGCCATGAAAACTTCAAAAAAAGATGAGGAAATCGAACTTCTAAAACAACAGCCCTATGAGAAAGATGAGGAAATTCGGATCAGGCATCAGAAGGCCATGAAAACTATATGTTCTGATTTAAAATTTGCACTCGAAGCTGCTGAAGAACTGAGACAGCATGAAAACCCATGGCTAAACGAGAATATCACTGGTTTTATGTTTTACAATTTAGAAAATGCATATGCAACTGCGCAATTTGGCGAACGCAATCAGCCCTATTCATGGCGGGGAAACTGGGTCGACCTTGTTGGAGCAGTAATGTCCGAAACATAATTGTGAAACTGAAAATTCTTCGGATACGAATTACCAAGTTATTTTCATGGTTCATCCAATAAATTAATGGATAGTTATTTTTTCTTTTTCATATATAAGACCCTGTAGCTCATGATCAATTATTAGACAGCCACACATTAGTTTTAAAAATGAGAGCAACTTTGGCCTTTTTCTAGTAACGAGGTGTTTTTTAAGCTCTGATATATATTTTAAATAAAGGATCTGAACCCATTATTTCTTACAAGTATAGGGAGCTTACTTCCATTAAATTAGAGATTTATTGATTATTATTATTATTATTATTATTATTATTATTATTATTATTATTGGATCATTGGCATCTCATTTTTATCATGATTATTTAAATAGTGAAATATATATATTTGTTAAGTCGAAATATTAATTATCATACATTATTTATGAAAGTCTTTCAGGTTAACGTTAATATAATTCCCAAGTTATTTTTTGCAGTTCATCCAATTTTATAATTGGTTAATTAGCATCTCATCTTATTTCTCATAATCATTAAATTAACTTATGAAATAGATATTTTACAAGTCAAAATATTAATTTTGATATATATATTTTTTTGACTGCATAAATATCTCTCTTTCTGTTTAATTTTTTTTTAATTTCCTAAATCTTATTTAATAACCATATATTCTTAGAATGTCAAATTCCACTCAAAAAGATTTAATGAGTATTTAACAAACAATTTTATTAATTGCCATATATTCTTCATAACATATCCATAAAAAAGATGAGGAAAAACAAATTTGTGTGTTAGCAATTTGTATTTAATCTTTCTTAAGCTCCTCTTTTAGGATAACAATTTGTAATTTCGATGTTACCCAGCATAGTAAATAGTTAAATAATTACGGGCTTATAAGCGATAGTAGTTAATGGGATGATGGGTGTTGTATTGTAGGTTAATTTTCTGTGAATTAAATTTTATTTATCCTTGTCAATTCTCTTAACACGTTCCGAAAATTCAAACCTATAACCTAATTTTTTTTCCTTTTATTTCCGCCACGAAACCGCTGGTCCGGCCGCCATGACATCCATTGAAGTACCATGTTTCTCCCTCTCAGGACAGGTCAACATTTTCAGATGCAAATGAAATTTCTTTGAGAAGTTAAAGGACGACATTGATTGAATTAACAGTAACTTACATTAGCCCCTCAACTCTTACTTCTAAACCCTTTTAGACCCCCTTCTTTTTCATATTTTAATAGCAGCCCCTATTTCAGTTTTATCAATATTCCATTTGTCTGTCAATGTCCATCACAGATAGCTAGTGTCGCATTCAAACTTAGTAGTATTTTGATTACATGAAAATGATTTAAATAATAAACAATAAAGATTGAATCAATTAAAAAAGAATAAGAAACAAACTAGAAGGGTCACCTTCTCTTACAGACTAATAATTTTGTCTCTTACATGTTTTGTTCTTAGACCATGTCTCACAAAGTTATCTAAAAACTCAAATTTCCATCGGCAAATCAGCCCCATTTTGTCTCAACTCCATCCATCCCCTCCCCGAGAGTTTCTTTAAGGATGGCTCCCAGGAAGGAGGTAACGTCCCAAGCTCTGGGAATTTTATATATGTCGATGCATGAGTTCCGCTACAGATTTGTTACCTGATTAGCCTTACATGTTACTTCAAACACATTTCTTTGAAGCCCATGAGAATATCGTCTCCGATTTGCTGAAACTAGATATATGTTTTTGTGGTTCTTGATTGTTACGTACCCTGGCATGATCGATCAAGAACACCTCTGATCCCCTTGTTAGGTGAGTGTTTTTTTTTTTTTTTTTTTTTGTGATGAATTCTATTGTTTATAAGAATCTGCAGGGCCTTACATGCATTTAATTAGCTGTTGCGATTTTTCCCGCAATGGATTGTTCAATTTCAATCAAAACTTAAAATTTTAAAAATATTACTGTTTTTTGCTTCATTATTAGGTGTGTCTTATTGTATTTGATCACATCATGAATTGTTTTAAACTACGTACCATGTATACTCCTTGCGCTTGTTAGAAACAAGTGTGTTTTTTTTTTCTTTAATAAATAGTGGTTTTTAATTACGCTACTATATAAGTTTTAAGTCATGGATCTTTGTTTTGTTCTATGCTCTTCAATTTACAAACAAAAGACCTCTCGGAAAAAGAAATTGAAAATTTCTTTACCGAAAAAAGACCTGATCTATATATGGAGCTCACCTCTATTCAATATACCTTTTCTTTTATATACTATAGTTTTTCTATAATAAGATAATTGCAGTTCTCTAAGTTTTGTCATTGCGTTTCAATTTTTGTCTGTAAAAATATAATTTAAATTATGATATGGGACCTCCATAGTTAACATTAAAATCTTCACTATTCTTTATTTACAAAGAATATTGCTTTAACTAGATTGATTTCAGTTCATGATGTAAAGTCTTTTTCTCACATAGATACGAATTCTCTCTGTTTTTTTTTTAATTTTATTTTTAAGACAGCTAAACGAAAAAACTCAAATTGAAATAAAAAAGAATTGTGTTTATTAGCAAACAGTGTGGCTTTGATAGCATTTGACTTGGTCATAGCACACGCATATATAAAACGAGCTCCCATTCTAATATTTGTAGAGCACAGACTTGCAAGTTTCGTGTAGAATCTTTGAGGATCGGAGTCCATAAGGTAGTCGTCGCAGGTTGTGAATCGTTCGATCTTTGCAATTAAAGATTATTGAAGAAGAAGATGATTCGAT
>Ga0325411_1008864_pt1 | contig 10830 bp, 10 predicted proteins | sample PopdelMetagenome_13_FD_206181 | JGI IMG/M metagenome (GOLD analysis project Ga0325411, IMG submission 206181) | Populus deltoides microbial communities from Bellville, Georgia, United States - Xylem-PdIQD-R4 | ecosystem: Host-associated > Plants > Phyllosphere > Stem > Wood/Secondary xylem...
TAAGAGTGCAAAAGAAACAAAGAAAAGTACCTCAGATAAATTAGGAATGAAAGAGCCCAAGATAACAGTGGATCAATAGGGAAAAAAGAGCACAACTGAGTTCAGAAAGCTGGCCGATCAAAGACTAAGACAGTTCCATGATCCTCTGCAAAAGACAATTAATCAGTTCCAAAAAAGTCAGGCCCCAGAGACCTCACCAAACTTGCAAGCAGCAAAAAAAAATACATGTCGGGAATTATTCCTAGGATTAAAATACACCATCCATGAAAGATAAAAAAACAAAAGAGGACAAAAAAGCCAATCAAGCCACCAAAACATCAAGCAAACATGGGCATAATTAGACCAAGGCAAAAGCAAAAAAAAAGGGAAAGAGACGCAGCTTAAACGCACAAAAGACCTCCTGAGAAGTTTCCCTCGGAAAAGGCTCCAAATATTCAGGTAAAGCCTGGACAAATAATCAAAAAAAGAGGGAAATTTTACGGTCCAAAGCTAGATAGGCAATCTCTTATCATCATAGAACGCGGAAAAACAACAAAGCCTCTTCAAGCAAGTCACACAGACGCAAAAACTGGCCAGCAAAAGCATACTGATACAGCCATTATAGTAAAGGTACCAGGCTGCCAAAACTGGTTGTTCAAAAAACACGCCCCAAAGCAATTTTTGCACCACATTCAAATCTATTTTATCTCTATCTTGCTTACTAACGCCTAACCGATGTTCTATGCGCCACTCCGTTTTAGGTGGCTCTCATTTATTCCTGTTAAATGACAGGAAACTGGAATCTTCTGCCCTGCCAAGCCATGATAAGAACATGGATCCATCCTTAGAAATCTCTATATTTGTAGTTAACCTTGCTTCGAAAGCAAAAGGATCCTTAAAAAACCCTGATCATTGATCCAGTGCTCTCAAAGTAGCAGCTCATCCACACCAGCAAACCTATGTTAACAATCTAAACACTACAAATAATCCATGGTTCAACAACCAAAATCGAATCCCAATGCTACAGGTAGTATGGAAGCATGATCAGGCAAAAAAAGAGAAGGCAATGAAAGAGGAAAAACCTGGCCAAGAAGAACATCCACAAAGGAGACAAAAGCCTCAGCAAGCCCTCTGGAAAACTATTCCTATGAGACACTATGAACACAAAACAAACCTGCATATTCAATGAAAGAAAACCAAAACCTAGGAAGATAACCTCAAAGAAACTAGCATCGAAGAAGAAAAAAAAGACAGAACCAAGCTAACGATAATAAAGGAAGAAAAGTTGCACGAAAAGATGCACCAGGAGGAACAATGGTAGAGAGCTAAATGAACAAAAAGAGGAAGCAATCATAGAGGCATGAAAAAAAAAAAAAAACAAATTGAAACACAAATGAGCCTATCTGCACTCCCCAACCCAAAAGAAAGGACGTAAAAGCATGGCGAGCCCAAGGGCAATAGTAGCTGCCATATTTTAAAACCTAGTAAAATAGGACATGAAATGACAACATAGCAAGCACAGGTCCATAAAAAGGGTAGGAAAAGCTAACCAAAACGGAACAGCAGGAAAGAAAACCAAACCTGACAACAACCGAATAGCTGCCATATTTTAAAACCTAATATAATAGGACATGAAATGACACCATAGCAAGCACAGGTCCATAAAAAAGGGTAAGAAAAGCTAACCAAACCAGAACAGCAGGAAAGAAAACCAAACCTGACAACAACCGAATAGCCTCAGAGGACAAATGACAGGAACCAGGAACTGAACCCCCAAAGCAATTGTCCAGATAAAACAAATCGTCTAATCCCACCCAATAAGCAGCAGCTCTCCCAATGTTGCAGGAGGACTAAGTAATGTGCATTGAATGTATAATCATGATTAGGGGCCATCTTTTCTGAGCCAAGACCCATAATCGATAAAAATTTAGCGTAGCCACAATTAAAAAAAAAGAAAAAAAGAACCTCAAGCCGCTACCAAACCCCACCAACATCGCTGAACAGACGAAAGGAGACCCAAGCCGAAGCAAGCCCAGCTCTCCAGAGGAAGAGGCGCAAACGACTCCCTCAAGCCAGCAGAGCACCCAAGCCCGGCCAGAGCAGGAAGCGCCAATTGAAGCCTCGAGAAGAAAAGGGCATCTCCAGCTGAAAGTCGAAGCACATTGCAACCAAGACAAATCACCCCAGAGCATGGGAGAGGAAGAGGCGCGAAGATCAGTTATGCAAGTCCACAGTATACAATTTCAGTTTGGTTCTGCATTTTAAAAAATTTATTTTTTTATTTTAAATTAATATATTTTTAATATTTTAAAATTATTTTTAGTCATTTTAATCATGAAAAAGTAAATAATTAAAACTCTTCTCGTGAAATAAAAATTATGGATGCAAATATTAATTATTAACAATAATAATTTTCTCTTAATGATTTTTTTTAATGGAGGTTGAAAAAACAAGAAAAATAAAATTTTGAATTAAAATTAATATTTTTTTAATCTAAAAGATTAGAAGGAACTACTATTTATAATTCAAAAAATATGAGGCCTACAGTAAATATTTTTCTAAGAGTTTGAGAAAACCACAAATCTTTTTTGTTTTTTTTTCCCTCTCTTAGGACCCTTTTTTTAAAATTTTCTAATAAATTAATTGTTTTAAATTTGATCTTACAAGGGGAAAAGTTTTTAAAAAATTATTGCGCTATGGAAGTCCACTATTCATCGAGTCTCGATTTATTAGAGTGGTGCGGACTGCGGAGACCGTACTTTTAGTGTTTTATCAATAATAATAATATGTACTGAGCTAACAAGGAAACAATTCAATTTGTTAATATGAATAAACTAAAAAAATTAAAATTTATCATGGAACTTATTATCTACCACCTACCGGCTACCACCCAACCCCCTCCTTTAATCTCCAATAAATCAAATAATTAAGATTTATCTTACGATGTCTTTCTTTTCTATCTAAGAAACTAAAACAACACTGCTCTCATCCACTGAACTTCATCCAAAAATGTCAACCGAGAATGAACCCCACGCGCCACTGCTCCGCCCTCGCCAAGACCCTCCGACCTCCCCAACATCCCGCCAAACCACTCTATCCGCCCTCCTAGGCCGAGCCACCGGACGACGCGGCCCCTCCATGCTGGTAAGAGAAACAGCAGCGCGTGAGCTGGATGAGAGACGCGCCGACTGGGGGTACTCGAAGCCGGTTGTGTCATTAGACATGATGTGGAACGCAGCGTTCGTGGTGGTGTCGGTAACGATGCTTCTGGTGACGGTGAAGGAGAGGCCGAACACACCGATAAGGATATGGATCTGTGGGTACGCGTTGCAGTGTCTGGTGCATGTCGTTTTGGTGTGGCTGGAGTATAGGAGAAGGAATACGCGAAGAGAGAGAGATATAGAGAGCCAGCAACAGTCAACTGAGGAAGAGAATGTTCCTGAGAGTGACGACGAGGATGACAGGGCTTCTTTCATTTCTCCTAGATCAAGGTATAAAAATATTTTTTTCCATTTTTTTGTTGCAATTGTTGGTTTCTGTGCCAATTTAATTGGGATTTTTCGTCTTTTTTTTTTAAAGGATGGTTTTTGGGTAGGGTTTTTGTGTCATTTGTTTTCGGGGTCATGATGAGAGTAAAATAATAATGAAATGAAGAGGATGCTTTTCACTTAGTTGTTGTTGGTTTTAGTTTTGTTTTTTGATATGCAGTGCTGCTTTACAGCTGGGCTTGGTTCCTCAGCTCACTTGTCCTTGAGAATTCATATTCCATCAAATTCTTTTCATTGGAAGAAGACTAACACAATATCTAAAGTGTTAAAAGTTCACCAGTGAAAGTTTCTTGTTGGTGAAATGTTGAGGATTACAGTTTTACCGGATGATATCATCCGCGGCACACTTAACCTGCCTTTTCACATAAACAAGTTGGATTTTTTTTTAGAAACTCAAAGGAAGGAGTTGTTTTTAGGATTATAAAATCCAGTGTGGGATGATTTTGACTAAACTTAAGATGGTGGAAGGTGGTTTTTGCACGAAAATGGGATGGATTTTTTTTTTTTTTTACTTATTTAATTACTTTCTCAATACAACAAGTAATGTCCACAAGTTTCTTGATTTTTAAGCATTTGTGGTTATAATGTTTGTGAAGAGCTTCATGGTTTCTCTAGCATAACAGTATGGGTATTTCATCCATGTAACTGTTGGACTCTGAATATCTATAATCTCATGCCTGTGCCCAACTCTGCTCAGCTCACAAAAGCTTTGAATTATGTGATTTCACTATGTATGCATTTATGCACGTGGGACTGAAGTGAGCTCCAAAATTTGATATCCTGCTATTTGTTATTGAGTGACTTTCCTCCTACTTACTCTTGAATGTCTCTCCAGTGGTATCACTCATAGTATGTTGTCTTAGTAACTTTACCGGAAGGTTTTATCAATTTATTGCACTTTTTTTTAATTTAATGATATCTGCTCAGCGTTACGAAAAGATGTGAATCGGTGAATACGATGGTGTCATTTCTTTGGTGGATGGTTGGCTTTTATTGGGTAGTCTCTGGTGGCGATGTCCTTTTGCAAAATGCTCCACGTTTGTACTGGTAAGCAGTTTACCAATCTAGTACTGAAATTCTGTTTCCAAGGTGGTAGGCATTACCAAATACCACAAGCTCTTTTGAAAGCTTCATGTGCCCATGTTTGAGAAAATTGAACTGCCTTTTTCTTCTTCATCTTTTAAATACAACCATGCTCTATCAGTAATTTCTTGCAAGCATACCAGAACATCTTTTTCCGAAGCAACCAACAACCCCTCATGCTCTGTGCTAGATTATTTGGCACATAAACCTTACGGGTATGAGGATGAAGGGCATCTCCATACTTTTATCTCCTCTGTGCCAGCTGCATGCATCAATGATATATGCAAACAAAGACCACAAGAATCTCTAATTCTGAATTTCTGCAGGCTGGCTGTGGTTTTTCTCGCATTTGATGTGTTCTTTGCGATCTTTTGTGTTGTTTTGGCATGTTTGGTTGGGATCGCTCTCTGTTGCTGCTTGCCATGCATTATTGCTATTCTTTATGCTGTTGCGGGGCAGGTATGAAGATCTAAGTTTACTAAATAAATAATTTGTTGACTCGTAAGCCTTATAGCTGTTGGCATTTTCACTTGCTCAAGTAGGATTTACTGCTGCTCTCATTGCATGAATGACTATATAGGAAGGTGCATCAGAAGCAGATCTCATTTTGCTGCCAAAATACAAATTTCAAATGATACGCAATGAGGAAAAATCTGGCATTGAGGCAGGGAAAATGGTTCCTGTTGAAACAAGTAGCCGATTTTTGGAAACTGAGCGTATACTTTTACCTGAGGATGCAGTAAGTTTTGTTATGAGAATTTTCACAGTTTCTTAAAGCCTGTGGATCTGCACTGCTATAAACCATGTTTAGAAGGAAATGCTGTTGTTTTTATTGGAAAGCCATGGAATTTTTCAATCTGCTCTCCGTTGTTCTGTTATATATGTGCACTTATACCCCTAGTATTTGTGCAAAATTAATTGAAAGAAAAATTGAGCTATTTATATGCTAGTGCAATGTTGGTGAGCAAGCACTATATTAGATCATACCGAGATAAGTAGTGGTAAACTCGGCTGCTGGTTAATAATTCTGTCAATGTGGAGTAATTGTTTAAATTTGGTGTCTTACCATAGATTGGAATCTCTTCTTAGCCAGTAATTACTTCTTCAAAATATCCTGATAAGAAGTGGAAAATCATGTCCCTCAAGAAGAATGAATGCATGTGTGTGAATGGAGAGATGTTAGTATGATGTTGTGTATCTGCTCCATTGTTCTATTAAGTAGCTCAATTAATTTTTGTGAGACAAATGACTGGCTCAAGTAAGTCTACATTTTCATGCTAGGCTAGTCAGCTTCTTTGGCTATGAGTTACATCAATGTATTAGGTTTGGACTTGGAAAATATAAGATTTAAGATTATATTTTTGCTTGTTTTCTCCTCGATTAAGAGGAGAGGTTGGAGTGGTCTTAAAAAAAAAATGTTTTGATGAAAAATAGTGGAAAATTGCAACGGCCAAGAAATATTTTAAAGATACATGAGTCGCAAGTTTTTCCAAGCGTAGTTCACTTCCTTTTTTAAGAAATTTCACTAATGATCTGGAGTTTTGTTTCATCATTTTCTTTCTTTGATTTTTTATCCTTTAGGAATGCTGTATATGTCTCAGCCCATATGAGGATGGAGCAGAACTCCATGCACTCCCTTGCAACCATCATTTCCATGCTACATGCATTGTGAAATGGCTTAAGATGAATGCAACATGTCCTCTCTGCAAGTTCAACATTCTCAAGGGAAACGAACAAGCATGAAGAGAATACAAGGAGACACAGTATTCAGCTGGGTTGATGCCCCCCACACACCGTTCATCTTCATGTACAGAAGAAACCGAGGCAGAAGTAAAGAAGCTTCTTCAAATGCCTGTGAAGAATACAAGTTGTGTCATTCAGTCAATCAAGCTTCATTTAGTGTATTCATTTCGGCCTTTGGAGTTGTATTGATTCTTCTTCCTCTCCTGAGTTGTTTGAGGAGTGTGAAAAATGGAGCAAGAGTTTTCAGGCCTTCTGTTTATGCTTAAATTATTTGTTTGTAGTTATGTAATTGTACGATTGCATCTGTAGTAATACCTGTGCCATTCTGATTGTGTATCAGCCTCCTTGGCATTGTATTCATTGAAGATCTGATTTTCAGGCTTCATGGCTGTGTACAATTTATCTGTAGTGTTTCTTTTCTTTGTAGTTATATGGAATTACGTTTCTCGTTGCAGAGGCTTATAACTTGTCCTGCTTCTAGTTCTGCTTCAGTTCATGTAGCAAACCACACCCCCCCCCCCCCCCTTTTTTTTAACAAAAGGAAAGCCCGTTGATACGGGTGGGGCAAAAGAATTTTATTCTCTTGTAAACTGTACTTGAGGCAACTCATTCATTTCAGATAATGATTGATGCTTTCTTCTATGGTATGTTTCTAATTATTTTTTTATTTGAGTAACACTGAGTTAAAAATTAATTTAATTATGCTCTACGATAACAGAAATTGCACCAAGGTTAACTATATGAAGTGCCTGTTTAGTTCTATATTTTTGTTGAAATATTTTTTAATTAAAAATATATTCAAATAATATTTTTTAATTTTAATATAAGCAAAAAATTTATTTTAAAAAACTGGTTGGTTGAGACACAAAAAATATCACTTTAAAAGCTTATTTGAAAGTAGAGATTTTTTTAAAAAATATTTTTTGTTTAAAAATGTATGAAAATAATATTTATATTTAAAAATATATTTTTGATATCGAAATAAATTTAATTTAAAGTTAAAAAAATTAAAAACATGATTATACTATGACAAATCGAGATCTAAGTTTGGTATCATGGAGTGGCCATGCTTCTCAAAAAAATTAATTTTTTAATTTTTATATATTTTTTAATATTTTAATATAGTAATGTTAAAAATTAAAAAATATTTTAATAATTACCTGTCATTACAATACCAATCACTATTTAATAATGTTGTTACTTCCAAAACTTCACAGAGTTTTTATGTGTTTTTTTTTAATAACCCGGGGTGTTTAGGTTAGTTTATGTGCACCGCAATTAATTCCCGGACCCACTGAATATCCTGTAAGGCCAATAGACATATAAAAGACCACAAGAATAACAGATATACACGTGAAGACTCGAACCCAAGACACATAAACAAGACAAAACCTGCCAAAACTACTAAACTACAAGCCTCGTTGTTCATGTGCCTTTCTTATTTTGGCTTGTGGGTTTTGTTTTCCCATCATGAAACATGGGAGTGCCGAATGCATGATCACAAAACCCTGTCCAATAATTGATTAATATACCACAAATCAAAGGTTGCAGGTACAAGAATTAAGATCTTCAAACAGGATTTAGGTAAATTTTATTTTTAAAAAATAGTTATTTTTTATATATATTTTTAGATATTTTAACATATTTACATCAAAAATAATTTTTTAAACTCTCACTCGCTCCTCGGTGCATCTTATCATTAAACTAATGGGATCGTAAAACCTACATTATATAAATATTTAACTTTATCATTAAACTAATGGGATCGTAAATCCTACATTATATAAATATTTAACTTCTCTCGCCTTGCCATCGGCTGGAGTAGCTCAGTTGGTTAGAGCGTGTGGCTGTTAACCACAAGGTCGAAGGTTCAACCCCTTCCTCTAGCGAAGTTCATTTTTCAAAAAAAATGTGTGGCAATTAATAATGATGGGTTTTAAGTGTTTAGGACACCCCTGCGTGGAGAAAGTTGAGAGCTAAATCTTCTAAACAAGAGTGTGTTTGGTATTGCGGTAGCTATTATGGTTGTGATTTAAAAAAAATTGTTTTATAAAAAGTATTTTTAATTATGGTTGGTTTGAAAAAATAGGTGTTTGGTTAAAACTGTGGTTGAAATTGAGGTTGAAGAAAAAGTAATTTAATGTGTTTGGTTAAGAATGTTTTTGAAATTGAGGTTATAAAATAATTTAAAAAAATATAAATTAATATTGATGGTTTTTAATTTAAATATTGTGGATTTAACTATTGCGGTAACATTATGAAATAAATCATACTTTATATATAAAAAAATTTATTGTTATATTAAATTATCTACAATTTCATTACGTACAAAATTTATCTGACAAGAACTACAGTTTCCATAATTTTTTAGCGTGTAATAAAATTAGATAAAATATTATCATGTATAAAATTCACTCTAAATTAGTTTTTTAAAAAAAATTAACAAAAAAAAACTTAACACACTAAACAAAAAAAAAATAATAATAATAACAATCCCACGCAGTGCAAGTGAACAGTGCACGAAAAGTGCACTGTTCACTATTTTTAACATGAACAGTGCACGAAAAGTGCACTGTTCATGAACAGTGCATCATTTTGCACTGTTCATGTTAATTGCACTGTTCATTGAACAGTGCAATTACGTGAACAGTGCAAAAAAAACATGTAATTCTTGCTTTGTAAATACTGTATTTCCAACGCAGAAAACATGTGGGACCCAGTAAATAGTAAATTGCTTTTTTTTATAACCAAACAGCTGCAACTGCGTTTTAAAAAAAACGCAGCCGCAGTCGCAGAGCCAAACGGGCTCAAAGAATCCTACGGGAAATGGAGAAGAAATCCCACTTTCAACTCTAACTTGCCCACTTTTCCGAGTTTAATAGGTAGCTTCCTTGGAGCAGTCGTCGTTTTCTGCACAGGGAAAATTGGCTATGCAAAATTCGTTGTTTGTCCAACTCCAATGAGTAAGAGTGTATTTATTTTTACGGTTAAAAAGTGTTTTTAATTTTTTAAAAATATTTTTATTATTTTAAATTGATGTTTTTGTTTTTTTATAGTTTTGATGTTTTAATATTAAAAATATTTTTAAAAAAATATATTTTTTTATATATTTTTAAATAAAAAATTACTTTAAAATTTAATTATAATAATTACTATAATTATAAACACTACCTGAAGGATTTAGGCAAAGAAAATACAGTAGTTGATGGGAATGTACTGTGGTCACCAAACTCAAGCCAAGGCAAGGGAAGAAAAATTGGATGTTTAAGGGTTTGTTTGTTGTTGTTTTTTTTAAGTGAATATATTAAAGTAATATTTTTATATTTTTTAAAAATTATTTTTATATAGCACATTAAAATAATCTAAAAATACTAAAAAAATATTAATTTAAAACAATAAATTCTCCATTTTATTTAAAAAACATAAACAAAAACAAACAGTCACTTCAAAGACATGCTCCCGCAAATGCAAATGCCAAGTATAAAGCTAAGCGGAATCTTTTGCAAAATACACGGCCTGTGTTGCCGCATCTGAATGACAGCTTCTGTAACTAGTTTGCAAAGCCTCTCTTTCTCCACGAGGCAGTACTCCACTTGCTAGATTACATCATGAACTGTAACATCACTAGCAACTAGCAAGTTCCATGTCTTTATTACACGAGAAAGCTGCATAACACCTAGCAGCAGAATCTTCATACCTGATGTCGCATCTCAATGAACGTCGCCGTAGGGACCAAAACTGTATACAGGGAAAAAAAAATTGAAATTCACCATCACCTTGTAATTAGAGAAAGTTGGGGGTTTTAAAAATTAGCGTTGATTTTAAATATTCAGATAGAGACTTGGATATATTTAAAAATAGAATAATGTCATTCTCATAGCATTTTTTTTTATATATATAAAAGGTTACATACTATATGTTCTCTTTTAAAATTATTTTTTTTATTATTATCAATTATCCTAGTTATTTTAATTCCTTCTTTTATTTTTTAATTTATCGTTATTTTACAAATAGTTTGATGTCAGTATTTAAACAAGTTAGAAAATAACATCAGTCTCTAAAAATAAGAGATTTATCAAAAATATTGATATTAAGTTTTAAAAATAAATTTTTATTGGAATTATTAGAAGTTAACACAACCCGTATCTAATTTTAAAATCATGACTGGTTATTTTTAAAAAAAACATGTCAGTTAAGTTGTTTTTTTTTTGAGCGAGCATGTGTTACACGTGTAAAAAAAAAAGTAAAAATTTTAAGAATTTTTATCATTATTTTTATATATTTTTTAAAAAACATGAATTTTCCTTTTATTTTTTTTGATATGTAGGCTCAAAGAGCCGATTTACCTTGAAAGTCTTAATGAATTTAATAAACTTATCATTGAATCTAAATATATATATATATAATTTTTTTTATTTAAAACATAACACAATAATAGTTTTATTCAAATGCTAACACCAAATAAGAATTTTTTTAT
>Ga0325411_1008866_pt1 | contig 10829 bp, 6 predicted proteins | sample PopdelMetagenome_13_FD_206181 | JGI IMG/M metagenome (GOLD analysis project Ga0325411, IMG submission 206181) | Populus deltoides microbial communities from Bellville, Georgia, United States - Xylem-PdIQD-R4 | ecosystem: Host-associated > Plants > Phyllosphere > Stem > Wood/Secondary xylem...
AAAAATGAATTTTGACAAAATCCTAAGGTGAAATTAAGCAAAAAGGTAATGGCACAATTTTGTTTTTCTTTTTTAAAAACAACTCCCATTTTTTCTATTTCAATTTTGGTTCCCCTCATTTTCAATCTTTCTCGAACAATAAAATTGTTGTTACCTACTTTCGACCTTACAAAAAAAATCAAGAAAAGAAAAAAATTCAAAATATAAAAGGATATACATGAAAAAAAACCTAGAAGATTGCCCAAGTTGGTGGTGAAAGACCAAAATATCAAGTGGAAAAGTTAGAGGACCAATATGTATAAGATTGACTAAATTAACAACCCAATTTTGATTGATAAAAGGCCCATCTAGTGAAAATATTTTTAGTTGGGGTAAAAAAAATACAAATTTAGATAGGTAAGGATTTAATGAGAATTTTTAAAGGTTTAATTAATTTTATTAAGGACTTAATTGCAAGAAAAAATGATATTTAAAGTCAATTTAGACTTTAATTGGAACAAATTAGATTCTAGAGGTTGATTTGCAATTTTAAAGAGTTAATTTTATCAAGTTATGGGCTTAATTGCATAAATATTGAAGTTTAATGGTCACTTATGGACTTGATTAAAGAAATTCAAAATCAAGGACGAAATTGAAAAAAACACGTGATTGTATAGTTTAAAATTGCCCAAATCAAGGGTCAAATTGAAGAAAAAATAAAGTTTAATGGTCAATTAAGGGTCCAAGTGCACAAATTGAAAACCAAGGACAAAGATGAAAATGGTAATAAACTTTAGGGCTGATAGTTGAGTTTGGCAGGGGTGAAATTGCATGAAATTAAGAGTTTGAAAGGCAATTACAAGTGCAATTAAATGCAATTGGAAGAATACGGACTAAAATGAAATCTGTCAAATCCCAAATTAAAAACCTTAATTTTTAGGGTTTAACTTAGATAACGCGTCGTTCAACCACTGTTTGGCTTATTCTTCGACAGTTTTGACTAATCGAGTAGGCATTTTTAGATGAATAAATATGGCGTTTCAGACTATCTAATGGGTTGTAACCACCATCATTCAACCGACAAACACCCCCTCTACAAAGATCAATTACTCATATCAAACGTTTACATCTCATTTTCTTCAACGAACTCAACAACATCATGTCCCCAATCAGCCATCACTACATTTTCAGATTCTAAGTTGATCAAGTTGACACTTTTAAATGAATAAATGTGGAAGCACAAACCTCCAAATTGAGTATGATTGTATCCAAATGAAAGGTATGCACTTCTTTTACCAAGATGAGGTGGTATTCAACGACGATGACATCGGAGTTGCTCTGACAATGCTTCAAAAGTGGTCAACTCATTCATCGATGGTTATGATATACATTTCACAAAACAACTTATCTTCTTTGTGTGTTCACACTTCAAGCCTTATCAGTGGGTTCTTATTAAAAGCTAACCATGTTTCTCTGAAGATCAAAATGCTAGAAACAAGCTTCTTGGACTTCAAGTTTGGAAAACCACCAAAACCTCCAAAAACCAAGTTTGTTGCAAAACCACCATTGAAAAACTAGCGTAGGTACAGAGTTCACGGTTGTAAAATGTACTCCAAAACCCTCTCATTTTGATCATAAGGCTAAGTTTTGATCAATCTACGTTTGAAACCATCAAAAACCCTATAAATACCCCCTGGAAAATTAAAGTAGAAGGAGAGAAAGAGGTGAGGAAAAAAGTGATAAATAAACTCTATAGTGTGAAGGTTTAAGGGTCTAGCACAAGGGTTTCCTCAATTTTAAGAGAAAATAACAAACTTGGAGAAAAAAAAAAACTAAAGGGCAGCAACCATTGTTTGAGCTTGGAAGGTATAAAGCATTCATTTATCCTAAGAGATGATGTCAATGAGACACATCTCTAACCTGGTGTTTTTTTAATATTTGTTACATTATGTTTATTTTAGCTTTGGTTTTGATTAATACACTGAATGTCATTTTTTTCTTTGTTTGATCCTGTTTGAAGTTATTTGTTAATGTTGTTGGATGTTTAGAATATGCTTGGATGTTTAGATTAAATGAAATATAGCGATTTGGAGATCTAGTAGTAGGGTTATTAATGTTTTTTTCCTGGTTTGTTAGTGTGTTCTAGGTTCTTGGGAATGGTTTGGGTTCTAAATGTTTAAAAAGTTAGTTTTGAACAAAATTTGATGTTTTTGTAAGCTGTTTTAAGTTTACAGTTTTGAAATTTGAAACCTCTTGCATGATTTTGATGTTATTTATTAGTTTTTTTATTCAAACATTTTTAGTTATGATTGTGTAGCTTGTTAGAATGAAAAATGCATGTTTTCGAAGTAAAAAATGTCAGTTTTGGAGGCTTGATAGTGTGCTGGGTTTCTGTGCTATTTCTAAGTTACTAGGCAGTGTTCTTCATGTTTTTGAAAAGAACAGTATCTTAGCTCCATGATCTAGGGTTTATTTGCATCAATTATATATTTTCAATAGGTTTTAATCCTAGGGTTTCAATTTTGAATTGAAACCTATATTGACTAAATTGCAGTTTTTGAGTTATAATTGAAGTGCATAAATGCTAGAGTATTGATCAGTGCATGATTTTCAACATGTTTGTGTCCTTGGTTTTTTGTATCTGGTATGATTTGAAATCTACGTTATTGGGTTCATGTTGAATGCTCTTCATGTCCTCTGTTTTTCTAGGTTTTGATCCATTTTGATAAAAAAAAAATTTAAGTTTTTTTTAGTTTAATTTTGTTTTGGATTCTGGTTTAGATTGTGGTTTGTTTTTTGGGTCAAACTAGTGAACTTTGGTTCGGTTTATGATCGAACCACAAGTTTTAGGTCAACCCAGTCAGGTCAAAGGCCTTAAGACCTTGTTTAGTTGGCAATGTTTTTGCTAAATGTTTTTTTTTTTTTTGCTCAAAAGTGTGTTTGGCAAACACACCCTAAATCTATTTTAACAGTTTTGGTTTTAGAAAAAAAATGAGTTTTTTTTCCAATCATGACCTTTTAAAAAAAATTATGTTTGTTGCATATAGCCTAATCCTATAAAAAAAGAAAACAAAATTAGCATTGTTTTAGAAAATATTTGTATTTCTTTGTATTTTTATGTGGAATTTACAACAAGTTTGTAAAATTCTTTAAGAATTTGGCTAATATTTCAATAACCCTAAGTTTTCTTCTTCTTTTTTTCTTTCTCTGAAAATTAATTGTCAACATTATGATATAAATATTGGATCTATAAGTAGACTGGTATTTAAATATCAAAAGTTGACTTGGAAATTCTCAAAAAAAATTAATATTCACCAATTTTAATTTAAAGTATTTTCACCGCAATATAAAAGTTGTGGAAAATATTTTTGTCTTCCAGGATAGGTGAACCATGTCAAGGCACTTAAATGGATTTATTCCTACAAAGATTTATCTAAGCATAAAAGCGCAAATAAATTGGAAATATCAGGTTTATTCATGAGCATAAATTTTTATTCTGAGCCATAGATAGACCACCGGCTAGGAATTCATCAACATCTTTAAACCATATTTAGACCACACAATGCAGTTTATCTCAAGTAAGTTGTGTTAGGGGTGTTACTACATTCTCTAGCTATAATCAGTCTCTTACCATAGAATTTACTATAAGACCAGTCCACCTGAGTCTTTTAATAACCCTAAACCAAACAACTAGGTGGCAACTCCTTAACCCCGATATCCCCCCACACCACACGTATGCGATAAAAATCATATTATTTTTTGTGAAATCAAGAACCAACTCATTATTGGGATTCATTTTAGCCAGTGATAAATACATAAAAAGCAAATTGCATCAAATTACCAACCCTAAATCCAAAGCAACATTGATGAAGTTGAAAAGGAAAAAAAAAGTCAATGACAAAAAAAAACCAAAACAAAAAAAAAATAAAACACTAGGCAAATCAATGATTTTCTTTTATAATAATATTTGGGTTTCACAGTGAAAAAAGAAGAAAAGCAAATACTGATTTAGGTTTCTTGTTTTTAAAATTGGATTTTGTTGATTTAGTACCTAGATCTGGATTAGCATGGAAACATTAGGTTTTGTTGATTCTTATGCAAAGCTTCAACCAAATTTTGTTGGGCTTGGGTGGCTAGATTCTAGCGGTGAGGGTGGTGGCTAAAGTTTTTGTTTTTTAAACTTTATAGTAATTTTTTTAATTTTAATAACGCAATAATTCTTTAGTCATTAATTAAAATATAATAGCAATCATGTAAATAATTCAAAAAACTTTATTGATTTTTTTTTGCACTCGTTAGTAAGGATGTAAAGTGTTATCAACTTATAAACTATGGAGACAAAGTGAAAAAATAACTAAACTATAAGAGAATCAGGGTAATTTTTCTTAATCATAATATTATAATATTTTCAAGAAATACCATCTCAAACTACATGATGCATAAGGAGTTTTTGGAGAATTAATTTGTTTCCTTAGTTATTTTTATTCCTATTAAGTTTAAGAAATATTTTCTTTTACATTATTTTTATTCTTCCTATTTAGTTTAGAAATTTAATTTTTTTTCTTATTTAGTTTAGGTTTAGGATTAGGATAAATAAAGATGTTTAGTTCGTATTTCATCAAAATACTTTAAGAGAAAATATTTAGTAATAAAACTTTGAATTAGAGTTTTTGAGTGGTCTTATTCGATTGAATTACACGTTATTTGTGTTTACTGTCTTTCTTGTGTTATTTTTGTCTATGTTAGTTGGCATCAAAGCTTTGTATTAATTGGTATTAGAGCTCTGCATCAATTGGTATCAAAGTCCAACAATTCTTAGTGGTTAGTTGTTGTGTATTTTTTAATAATCATGGCTGGAAGAGGTGGTCGCGGAACAAGACGTACTCGTTTAAAAGAGGATGATAAGGTTCTCCCCTGGGAATATGATGTTAAGAAATTGGTGATAGAAGACATGCAATGATAAATTACAGAATTAACATGATAACTGGCTATGATAAAGTTGCAGAGGTAAGTTAAAGAGTTATCTCGTTGATTGACAAAGATTAAGAAGAAAAAATTAGAGGAGAGTGATCACGAATCCATATCTAATTTTAAAAACTCATTTCAGAAATATGATTAGAGAATGCAACTTCTTGATCAGGATAACTATCATAGAGATGTTGGTGATCCTATTTATAACGAGATCGTTGTAGATTGGTACTCTCCACTATTTTATGATATTTATTTTGATTATGGTTATGTTGATGATGATAGCATAAATAATGATAATGGTGATATCATCCATAATGTTCTTATTCATAAATTAAAGGTTGAGTGCAAAGATAACAAGGAAGGTGCTAAACAAAAAAATAATATTTATTTAGGCTACGTTAATCATTTTGAATATAAATCTATTATTATCACAAAGATAGATTTGTTCAAGATTTATATAGATACAACACATATTATTGAAGCAAGTTTGAGACTTGCAATTCATTACTCTATAAATCAGTTGAAAAGAAATAATGATGATTGATGTTTTTTATGCAAAATTTAATATGAAGGGATTAAAGTTTATATTTAAAATTGTTATACACTTGAAGCATAGAAAGAAAAGAGATTAGAGAGTCTTCATTAAAAATCCACTTGATCAAGAACAATTTGAATACCATGACAAGTTACTTTCAATCCGAGGAGACTGATGCAGGTGGAATTTTAGGATAAGTTATATATTTCCTTGGTTATTTTTATTTTTATTTGGTTTCAAAAAATATTTTTTTTATGGTACTTTTATTCTTCCAATTTAGTCCTTATGTAAATAAGAATGTTTAGTTTGTATTTCAAGAAACTATTTGAAAAAAAATATTCAATAATAAAATTTTGAATTAGAATTTTTATACTACTAGAATTTTTATACAACGAACTACTTGATAAGATTTTAAACCAGAGGAAAACAAGAGCATAACATGCTATCAATTATCAGTGCTGGCACAAAGAAAATCCGCTTCTGTTTTGGATTTTAACAATTCATGTGAACTTGGCTGAGCAAAAGGTTGGAGTAGAATCTCGTTGTGTGATTCCAAACATACAATTGTTGGACTAGTGAACAGCCATCATCATACGCAGTAATTTACTATTTTTATCAATATGTTTGGGTTTTCACACTGAGATTTTCAAAAATCCAAAGCTTTGCGCATTTTAGGGACTCCGTTCTACCAATGGTAGTAGTTTCTGTAGAATGTTCTTTGTACATTTCAGAGTTAGAAAATCACGAGGTTTGGCCCAAGTTATTTGCCCGATAAATAATGCATCATCAAAATATTGCCTTATTTATGGAAAAATGGGCCGCCAGTAAATTTTTTATTTTGACATACCAAGAACAATGATGCAGTCAAAAAAGCCCTCGTGAACTCAGAATGCCATTTGAATTTTACTCTCTGATGTATAGCTTTTAATATTATCTCCCTGCTCTCGTTCTAAATGCGGAGCCTTTGGGTTGACGCGGCGGTCTCTTTCCATTAGACAAACCACTATCACTGACACTCCCTTCAAGAAGGTTGTCGTGTGCTTCAGAAAATTCCCCCGTCCATGTATTCAGGGGAACAAGATAATTGTCATCCTTAGAGCTCCTCCTTCGTTCCTCGTGGCGTTTCACATTTTCAGAAATCTCATGGAAGGTTTTATTAATCTTTGCAATTCCCCTTTCAACCGGTTCCACAACATGAGAAACTGTATACTTCATGTCGTCAACAATCTGAGAGAAAAGATGTAAAGAGTCAGCAACATAGGAAGATAGAATGAAAGTACAGCAAGGAATTCAGTGGCGGTGACAAGAAAAGGCGTTAAAGGTTAATGATAGCGCTGTATAACAAAAGAAATGATTCAAATCATTACAGAAAAAGCAAATTATCTCACAATTTCACCGCTACCAAGGACCACATCACGAACACTCTGGGGGAAATTCAACCGCTTTTCTCTCTCATCATGCCTACCTAGACGTACCCTAGTTGACCTCTCACAATCCTGAACCTCTTTTGAATCTGGAGGTGTTCCTAAAGAGGCATAGTCATTCATAACAGCCACATTACGAACACATCTCTCTCCTCGCTTGTAAGGTACAGCAGGGAAGACATAAAGATGCACAATAGCTGCAATACCCATCTGTATCACAAATTTGATATCAGAAAACAAGAACCATCCCCTTGAACTTGAAGAAACTGAGAGGAACAATTACTACGATATTTCAACCGGAAATATTATAGGATGTCAAGACAGCATTGTGTTAAGAATAATTAATACATCACTACTTTGTCCTCCCAAATAAAGGTTGTTAGGGTACTCGGCGTCATATAGTGTAACACCAGACTCTGATGAGGTACTTCATTCATTCAGATCCACATATAAGCAAAGAATAGCTTTCAACAATGAATTAGGATTTCTCATTCCACCTACAGAATTACTCGCATAGAGAGAGTGCCCCTAAAAGACACTTACCACTTGTAGTTGTGGAGCCATGTCATATTGATCAGCACAACAAACTTATCAATCCTTGCATGCAGTTTAACATGGTTCTACGGTAGGGGACACCACAATGAATTCAAAAGGACTGGTACTAAATTAATATCTACTTTAATGTCACTTCCTAATCAAGTTCATGCTTATCAATTTCACTAATAAACCAGATTAGCTATATAAGTGAATGCATCCACACAAATAAATGAGTTATCTATCTGTTATCGATAAATGGTAATAAATCAATCACACCTCTATGCAGATAATGTAGTCTTGTATTCGTGTTTTTAGCTCCTGGGCTAAAGTCCCTTTAAAGGCTCCCATGGAGTTTAGAAATGCGACCACAACACCTTGCCACCATGTGAGGAAAACAATTGACTTGAATGTCAGAAACTTGGCCAGTGGTTTGATTGGGGCCAACTTGTCCTTAATCACAGAATAGAACTGTACAAGGCAATATAGGGCCCAGGTCTGACTGAAATTAAGAATAACTGCCAAGTATGGATACCTGCAAAAAAAAAAAAAAAACATTCTCACTCGGATCACAAGTAGATCAAGAAAATGAACTGTGTTAGTTTTTATAATAAATATCATGTTACATATAAGTAGCTAGACACAATGAACAGAAAATTACCAAGTAAACATGATTTTATTAGTATTGAAAGAACTGTTTATGTCCGCTCCATGTAGGTACACGGCATTTGTGGTTAGATAAAAGATAAAACAAAACATTATTAATGCAAGCTTGAAGATGCTAAAAATGCTGGTACATTAAATAAAATCTCTTACCCATATCTCCATTCAAATTTCCCTTCTCCATAAACCCCAAAAGCTTGAAGAATCATTGCTAAAAGTGCACAGATCAACTTCAGTATCATCTGCACAGTAAATGTTTCAGTGAGTGCCTCGAGGTTGCAATAGTCATACTAAGGGAAATAAAAGCAAGTACATACATATTGAACAATGCCAATCTTCACAGCATGATAGAAATCAGCACCAAGATTCCAGTCCCTCAGAAAGCAATTTAAAGGAAAAGGATGCTCTACAACTCCATAAGCATATGACTCCTCCAAAAGAGGAGAGCTGGAGGTGATTAAGGTCTGACTTTCCATGAATTGAATCGTATTCTCTTCCCCACCTTAAAGCAGCAAAATCTTATCAAAATAAAGTAAGGGAATGCAAATATATATATATATATAGGCTATCAAGGATATTGAGGAATATAGTAAAATCCCAAATTGCAATACCTAAGCAGGCTATCAGATATCTCTCAAAGCAATACAAGGCAAAAGCTTCATAACAGTCCCGGATTGCTTCACAGTTGAATGCAGCACTGGAATCCAACAAAGATAAGAACTGCCCAAGAAAACATTATAGGTAAAAAGTTCATGGATCGTCCACTCCTAAAACAAAAATTAACAATTTTTCACAACATGGGTGCTTCATTTTTTAGTAACTGCTATCAAACAGATGCCAAGTCAAGGTGCTAATCTTTTGCACCAAACCAGTGCTAGTCAACTCAAGCTCATAGGATTTGACCTTTCAAAATGGAAAAAATGGTAAGTACAACTCAAAGAGATCAAGTAAAGCAGGCATTAAGCAGCCCCAATGTTTAATTAGAATGAAATAATGATGTTACTAGTTTATGCTAAAATGGTGTGTCTGCCCTTTTAGGGAATGTGTAAGTGTGGTGATATAGTATCCTTCCCGGGATGATAAGGTACATCGACTCTATGGGTTGAATTTCGGATAGAGTGCAGACAAAGCAGAGTTTCATACTTAACTTGTCCAATAGATTTTAGGATATGCTAGAAAAGTAGGCTAACACTTCCTAAACTTTTGTCCAGTTATCTCCCCGATACTACAAAGAATTAACAGCAGAGGAGCAACTTCCAAATTATAAGTTTTTCAATAAATAAATAGTCAGTGCAAATACATTACATTCAAGCATTCAAGTTACCATCTGTAAATTGAAGAAGAAGACAATGATAGGTTGCTTATTTCGTACCGATTCTAGAGAATAAACAGGAACCATGAGGATGAGTCCAATGAGAAACTTTTGCTCCTGAAATTAAATAATCAAACTCTTACTATCAATTTTACTGGCCTGGACAAATTAACAAGGGAAAAATCAACTGTCAAGAGCATGATGAAAACACAAAGTAAAAACAACAACTTGTGAAAAAATTTGAGAACAAACCTCTGGCTGATTATATGCAGCTAAGTGCTCAAAAATAAGGTACATTGAGAGGACAAGAGCAAGAAGCGCAAATATGCCCGCACTGAAGATAGGCCAGCTGACATTTACAACAGACTCAGCTCCCAGATATAATGCCCAAACTTTCCCTGATTGGCTTGTGGACTTTACCAGCTCGAAAAGAAAAAACAAACAGCAAAAAGTCCCTCGCCATTCCATGGAGCAGGACCATATAACATGCTATTTAACAAGTCCGTGTATGATTGAAGGCTTTATGACACCTAAGCACCCGCAGCTAAATGCTCTCTAATCATCAACTGTAATACATCTACCACTTTGCAGACATTTTAGTACTAGAAGGACAAAAACCCACACTTGTTTATCACAATGCCTTGCGACTGATGATCGCAACCCAAACAGCATATACCATCGTATCAGAAAGAAGCCCTGCGACCACGACAAGCCACAAAAATCACCAAGAATTATCACACCAAATATCAGTCAAATAGTTAAGACTCGATTAAAATGCACCAGAGACCCCATTATCTATATTCAAGAGGTTCTCGTGAGATTTATCAAGAGCTATGAATTGAGTTCATTGAATTATCTTCTTAATTAGCCTATAAAACCATTATATTATACTAATTACTTTTGATTAAAAAAAACTCAAATATAAAGAAAAGGGAAAAGAAAACATAATGTTCAAGAAAACTATACAGGAAATAGGTTTCTAATTGGATTATTCTTGAATCACACAAAACAAATTGAAGCCTCAATATCATAACAGAATCGAGAAAACCGAAACCCTAGAATACACACACATTAATAAAAATAAAAAAAAAACTTACGTTGGCAGACACAAAAATCAAGAACGAAATCCCAAGTTCCGTCAGATAAGAGAGAAAACTCAGTAGCGTGTGATTAAGAATTAGGGTTCCAAACCTAATAGTGGAGATTTTCCCGGGAAAATGGATAGAATTTTCTTGAGAAAATAATTGTTTTTCTTTCTATGGGATTTTGTGTTGTTGTGTCCATGAGGAAACTGATTTTTCCCTAGGCGGTTGGGAACTTCTGTTTCCTTCTGGGATTCAACGAGTCTACTGTTACCGTATCGTACACGTTTTCATATCACAGGCAAGATCTGAACCGTTATTTTAAGATT